>Ga0209390_10001675_pt1 | contig 41802 bp, 23 predicted proteins | sample BON01_FD_187212 | JGI IMG/M metagenome (GOLD analysis project Ga0209390, IMG submission 187212) | Freshwater microbial communities from Lake Bonney liftoff mats and glacier meltwater in Antarctica - BON-01 (SPAdes) (version 2) | ecosystem: Environmental > Aquatic > Freshwater > Ice > Glacier...
GGCGAGGCAAAGGGGCGAGGGGGTGTAAAGAATTAGCATGCATCTGTCGCCGGGGCGAGGCAAAGGGGCGAGGGGGTGTAAAGAATTAGCATGCATCTGTCGCCGGGGCGAGGCAAAGGGGCGAGGGGTGTGTAAAGAATTAGCATGCATCTGTCGCCGGGGGCAAAGGGGCGAGGGGGTGCAAAGAATTAGCATGCATCCGTCGTCGTGCTCGTTTGTCGGCGCGCGCTCGGTTTCCCCGGGGGCGACGCGACGACGCCGACGGAAACAAGAGGGGGCTCGATCCGGCGTCTCCCAGACCCACACGCTCCGTCCTTGTACACATGCACACGATCCTGCTGTTCCAGCTTCTCCCCCCTGTCACCGCGCCTCGCATCGCATCGCGTTCCGGGGAGTGTCTTCAGCCGGGAGCACCTCCTCCTCCTTCCCCTCTCTGCACGCGCTGCGTCCGGGAGCGCCTCTGGACAGCAAGCCGCCCACCCATCACCTCCGCCCGCCGTCTGCACGCCCGCTCTCGACGTCACCCGCATGCCAACTCGAGGGCGGCGATGGCGCAGCCCCGCCGCCAGCAGCGGCTCGCGCGCGTCCTCCTCGCCGCCCTCCTCGTCGTCGCCCCCGCCCTCGCATCCGTCACCGATGCAGCACCGTCCCCGCCCGTCTGGCCCGAGCTGTTCAGCGCCGTGCTCCTCCAGAACCGCTCCGGCGCCCTGGCGCAGACCGAGCTGTGGTACGACCTTAAGCGCGGCGCAAATTTGAACGTGATCCGCCCGCAGCTCGGCGGGGGGCCCGCGGCCGCCGGCCCCGAGGGCGGCGCGCTGGGCGGCGGCGGCGCGACCTTTGACCTAGAGCTCGACTCGGGCGAGTCGTTCGTGTGGCGCACGGCCGCGCCGCCCGGTCAACACTCGGCGGCGGGCGCGGGCGCGCGCGTGGTCTCGTGCCGCCGCCTGCGATTTGACGTCGGCATCCTGCGGCCCAACTGGCTGGCCGACGCGACGCACCTCGGGCGGACGGGGGTGGACGGCCCGTTCCTGGCCGACGTGTACGAAAAGGCGGGGTTCATCCGGTACTACGCCGAGGCGGAGGACGGGAAGGGGGAGGAGCCAGCGGGCGGGGGGGGGGCGGACGGGGCGAAGACGGCGGCGGCGGCGGCGGCGCCAACAACGCCGCAAGAATACCGCAGGCGGCCGGTGCGCTGGACTTTCCTCGAGAGCGGCGCCGACTTTCACGTCCTCGAGTTTGCGGCGGGCAAGGACGCGCGGCCCGTGCCAGCGGGGGCGTGGAGGCCGCCGAAAGAGTGCTTTGCGGACCCGCCGCCGGGCGGCGCGGCGGAGGCGCTGCCGGCCAACGCCGGGCGCATCTGGCGGGGGGCGCTTGCGCCCGCGGCGGCGGCGGCAACAGCGGCGGCGGCGGCGGCGGCGGCGGCGGCGGCGACGGCCGTCGTTTGATCCGACGATTGCTGCGCGCCGCGATCGGGCGAGCGGCTGGTCCGGCTGCTGGTGCGGCGAGCGGCAGCCGGCGGCGTCGTCCCCGTCGTCGTCGCTGTCTCTGCCGTCGTCGCCGTCGCCGTCGCCGTCGCCGTCGCCGTCGCGTCGAACGGAAAGGCGCGAATCATCATTGCAGGCGTTCCCTCAGAATCCATCGCATCATTAGTAGCACGCCAAGGACACATGGTCTGAATACACACACACACACATCCACGCGCGCGCGCGACGAGTCGATCAAATCGAAAGGAGGGGAGCGCATGTCGGACGCGCGCGAGTGGCTGCGCGGCCTGGGCTTTGACCCGGCGGCCACGGCGGGCACCGACGCGGACGAGTGCACGGTCTACTTTGCCGTGTACCCGGACGAGCTCGTGGCGGCGGGTGGAGCAAGGCATCAACAGCAGCAGCAGCGGCGCGCCGAGCCCGACGCCGACGCCGACGACGGTGCCACCGCCGCCGCCGACGGTGCCGCCAACGCCGCCGCCGAACGCTCGCTCGACGCCTTGGCGGCCGCGCTCACGGCCCTGCTGCTGCCGCGCCTGCGCGCGTACCCTTGGCAGCACGAGCCTTTGCTATTCCGCAACAGCGTACGCGACCCGCCTCCCTGGACGCGCGACGAGCCGCACCGCTGGCGCGGTCGTCCACGTGACGGCGGCGGCGGCGGCAGCAGCGGGCCGGCGGCGAGGCGGCGACGCCCCGGCAACGACGACACAGGCGACGGCGCCGATCAGGACGACGACCCTCCCTGCCTGTGGGGCGGCTTGCGCTACGGCGACAACGTCGACGACGAGTGGCGCGTCGTGGCCCTCCTGCTTGCGGCCACGCGCTGCGCCCCGGGCCTCATCAGCGCGCGCGCGTGGGACGCCGCCGACGGCGAGGTCTTGCTGGTCGAGGCGGCGGCGGCGGCGCTGCCGCGCTGGGCGACGCCGGGCGTGGCCGAGGGGCGCGTGTGGCTGCGCGGCGGGCGCGTGCACCTGGTGCCGCCCTCTCTGGCGGCCGGCGGGCGCGCGGGCGGGGAGGACGGCGGGCGGGATGGTCCGGCGGCGCTTGGCGGCGGCGGCCGAGGAGGGGCGGCGGCGGCGGCGGCGGCCAGGCCGGCGGCGCCGCCGCCGCCCCCTGTGCCTTCGTCGCTGTCGGCGGGCGAGGCGCTGCGGGCGCTGCTGCGGCGGCAGGCAGAGGCCGGGGCGGATGCGACGCTCAGCCGGCGCGTCGAGCTGGCCGTCTCGCGGCGCCTCGGGCAGATGCGCGAGGCCGAGGCCGGGGTGGCGGCCGCACTGGGCCCAGCCGCCGCCGCGCGCCGCGCCGCCGACCCGAGCGCGGTCGTGGCGCGCGCCGCCCTGCCGCGCGCCGCGGCGACGGCCCTGCGCGCGCGTCCGTGGCTGGTGGCGGCCGCGTCCGACGCCTTTCTGACGCGCAACCCCAAGGAGGGGCGCGCGGCGGCGATGCTGCCGCGCCTCATGCAGCAGCGATCGCGGGCGGGGGAGGGCGCAGAGGGCGTTGCGAGAGTGGCCGCCGCCACAACAACCGCCGCCGCCCCCTGTGCCGACGACTCTTCCTCGATCGCCTCCCCCTCTGCGGTCGAGCGGAGCGTCACGCTGAGCCGCTGCCAGTACGCGCAGCTGATGCAGGCCTCGTACCACGCGCCCGCGCGCCTGCCCTGGCCCCCGACGAGCGTCGAGCGGCGGCTGAGCGCGTGCGAGAAGCAGGAAGAGCGGGAGGAGCTGGAGATAGCGGCGGCGGCGGCGGCAGGGGGCGGCGGCGGCGGCGGCGGCCAGCAGGACGAGCAGGGCGAGCAGCGGCGGCAGCGCTTGGCGCTGCGCCAGGTGCGCGCGCGCCGAGCGGCCGACCTCGGCCTGCGCCTGGCGACCGGGCTGGAGATCCTGCTGCTGCGCGACTCGGAGCAAAGGCGCAGGGATAAAGGGCAAGAGCAGGGAGAGGGCGGGGATCGGGAGCCGCTGCCTGCCGGGGCCGAGGTGCAAGCGGCCGGGCTCGTCGCCGCGCTCGCCGCCTGGGCGCCAGCCGCCGCGGCCGGCGCCGGCGCCGACGCCGCCGGCGATGGAGGCGCCGCCGTCCCCGACGACCTGACGGGCGAGCCCCCCCTTGATGCCGCAGCCGACGCGCTCCTGCGGCGCTGCGGCGGGGCCGAGGCCCTCGCGCGCCGCTGCCGCAGGTACGCGACGGGCGCGAGCGAGGCGCGGCGGCCGGAGCGGCTCGCGGCGCGCCTCCTGCTGCTCGCGCCTCCGCCGTCTTGCGAGCGCGCGGCGGCGGCGGCGGCGATGGAGGAGGAGGAGGCGGAGACCGACGAGGACGCCGAGACCGAGGACGAGCCCGAGGACGAGCACGACGCCGCGGCCGCCGCGTGGCTGGCCGCGGCCGAGCGCCGCCTCGAGCGCGAGCTCGCGGGCAGGGAGGAAGAGGCGCTGAGCGCCGCCGCGCGCCGGCAGGCCGCCGCCGCGGGCGCCGCTGCCGCTCCGGCGCCTTGCGCCCCTGGCGCTCCCTCGAACGCCGCCGCCGCCGCCTCCGAGCCCGTGGTCGACGCCTCCGAAATCGCTCGCGCCGTGCGCGCGTTTGTGGCCGACCCCCGCGCGGGCGCCGAGGGCGCCGAGGCGGAGCCTCTGCCGGCCGCCGCCGCCGCCGCTCCCAACGGCGACGCCGCCAACGGCGAGGACGAGCGCGCGCTGTGCCTGGACCCGCGCGCCTTCTGGGCCGAGCTCGAGGGCGCGCTGGGCGTGGACGCGCGGCGCGCCGCGGCGGCCGCCGCCGCCGGCAGCGGCAGCGCGTCGCCCGAGGCGGCCAGCGAGGACGACGAGGGATCTTCGTTTTACGGGCCGTCGGCGTCGGCGTCGGCGTCGGCGTCGGCGTCGTCGTCGTCAGGGGGGAGCGACGAGGAGGAGGGAGAGGACGGCGCACGAGCGGTCGGCGGGCAGCGCCTCCCCCCGCTGCCGCCGCCGCACCTGCTGCCGACGCCGCCGCCGACCGGCGGCGGGCGCGCCAGTCGGCCGGCACCCGGCCGCAAGACCCCCTTGGTGCTGCAGCGCATGGCCGAGGTGTGGGCGGCGCCCGAGGATGATGAAAGGAGAGCGGGCGGCGGCCGCGCGGCCAAGGGCGGCGGCGCCGGCCGCCGCTCGCGGCCCCGCCCCGCCCGCGCCAGCGCCGGCGGCGAGGACGGCAGCGACGCCGCCCCGCCCACGGACAGCGACGACGAGTTTGCCGATGCGTACGCGGCCGCCATGGACGCCGAGCTGGCGCACACCGTCATGGGCTCGACGTTTGCGCACGACGACGAAGGGGAGGAGGAGGAGAGGGAAGGGGCGGGAGGGGGGGCGGATGCGGCGGCGGCGGCCGCGGCCGCGGCAGGCTCCAACGGCGGCGGCGGTCTGGCCCCCGTCGACGTCGACCTCAACCTCGTGCGCGGGCTCGTGGCCTCTTATGAGGCCCAGGGCGGCATGCCCGGCCCCGCCGGCAACCTGGCGCGCATGCTGGGCGTCGACCTGCCGGCGCACGGTCGGGCGGCGGCAACCGCTGCTGCTGGTGGTGGGCAGGGCGGCGGCGGCGACGAGGACGAGGACGAGGCCGCGTGGGCGCCGGCGCCGGAAGCGGGAGCGAGCGCGCATAAGAAGAAGCGGCGGTGAGGGGAGGGGTCGTGCCTGCGTCTCATTCCGCACGCTGTAACCGCCGTCTCCTCTTCAAGGCCCATCACGAACCAATCCAGCATTCGCGCGCGCCCCCATTCAATGCTCGCGCAATTGCGCACCCTGCTCCAGAACGATTCGATCCGCGTCTCCCGCTCCGCGCAAGGCGTCTCCGACCCCAGATGCAACATCGTTCACATCGCGCGCGCGCCGCCGCCGCGCCTCGCTGAGCAGGCGCGCCGGGCGGCGGAGCATTGGACAAGGCGGTCCGTCGCCGCCGCCGCCGACGCTGACGCCGACGCAGAGGACGACGCCGACGCAGAGGCCGCGACGCCTTGCCGCTCGTCGGCCGTGCTCCGCGCCGTGAGCGCGCGGGAGGACACCGCCGAGCGGGGCCTCGTGCCGCAGTGGCTGGCGCGCACCTACCCCGATCTCGCCGAGGCCATCGCCTCGGATGCCGGGGAGCTGGCGCGCATGGTGGCGCGCGCCAGCGCTAGCGCGGCAGCAGCAGCGTCAATTTCTGCCGGCAATGACGGCGGCGGCGACGGCAAGGGCGCCTCCGCCGTCTCTGCCCGCCTGGAGGCCCTCGCCTCTCAGCCCTGCCCTCGGTGGCACGCCGACACCGTCTCCGCGCGCGCCCTGGTCACGTACGCGGGCCCGGGCACGCAGTACCTCCCAAACGCGCGCGTGCGCCGCGGGTGGGACCGCACCGGCGCCCCCGTGGTGGCGGGCGTGAGGCTCGACGGGGACGGCGGCGGCGGCGGCGGCGGCGGCGGCGGCGCGTTTGCGTTTGAAGAGGCGGCGCCGTGGGACGTGCTGCTGCTGAAGGGGCATGCTTTTCCCGGGATGATGGGCATGGGGGCCGTGCACCGATCCCCGCCCATGCACGCAGAGGACGACGACGAGGGCTGCCTCGTTGGCGACGGGGAGGAGGAGCAAGAGGCGGCGGCGGCAGCGGCGGCGGGAGCGCGCAGGGGCGGCGGCGCCGTGCGCCTGGTGCTGACGGTCGACGACGCCGTAGTGCCGCCGTGCGATTGCTGCCCGCCAGGCGCAGACGTTCAATTGGAAGTGGAGTCGCAGCATAGGACGATCTGTGCGCTGATTGGTGGTTGCAATTGTGAATTATAACTGAAAAAAAAGAAAGCGCGCGCAAAAAGGACAGAGAAAAGACGGCGACGGCGCAGAGGGCGCCCTCGTCGCGCCGATCTTCTGCGTCACGCGGCCGGCGCCATCGCGCCATTCTCCTTGCCCGCCGCCCCCTTTCCCGGCGCCGCCGACAACCCATCGGCCGCCGCCCCCTTGGCCGCCGCCGCCCCCTCCTCCTCCGCCATCTTGGACCGGAGCAGCGCCAGCGGGAGGTCCTCGACCTTCCTTATCAAGTCCGACTGCCAAGGCTGGCACCCCTGGTACCCCCACGCCGACACGCTGCCCAGGAAGGGGTCGACGATCTCCGTCCGCGCGCCCGAGATGGCCTCCACGAACGCCAGGCCGCAAAAAGGGACCAAAATGGCGCTGTAGCCGCCTTCGTGAAGGGCGAGCAGCTTGCCGCCGCACAGGCGGTCGGCGGCGTCGGCCAGGCAAGCGCCAAAGTAGCGATAGTCGTCCGACCCGAGCATCATCGCCGACAAAGGGTCGAGAAAGGCGGCGTCAAACCCGGCGGACACAAAGATCATCTCGGGCCGGAAGGCCTCGAGCGCGGGCAGGACGACGCGCTCAAAGGCGGCGCGGTAGGCGCCCGAGCCGCTGCCCGGAGGCAGGGGCACGTTGATCGTCCGCCCTTCGCCCGGGCCCTCGCCGACGTCGGTCAGCGGGCCGCTGTGGAGAGGATAGTTGCCGTCCTGGTGCAGCGAGACGAAGAGGACGCGGTCGTCGCGCAAAAAGATGTCCTGCGTGCCGTTGCCGTGGTGCACGTCAAAGTCGACGACGGCCACGCGCGCGAGTCCGCGCGCGTCCAGCGCGTGCAGGGCGGCGACGGCCGCGTTGTTGAAGACGCAGTAGCCCATGCCCTCGGCGCGGGTGGCGTGGTGCCCGGGAGGGCGCACGAGGGCGTAGCCGTTGCGCAGGCGCCCGTCGACGATGGCGTCGGCCATCTCGATGGCGCCGCCCGCGGCCAGGCGCGCAATCTCGTCGCCGCCCGGGGCGATGCGCAGCTCGTCGCCGCACACGTGGGCGATCTTGCTGTCGTCGCGCGATAGCGACGCGATGCGGTCGACGTGCTCGGCCGCGTGCGCGCGCAGCAGCTCGTCGCGGGTCGCCAGCCGCGGGCGCACGGGCGCCAGCGCGCCGCCGTCGAGCAGGCCGCTGACCTGGACGAGGCCGTCGAAGCGGCGCTTGGTCTCGGCGTTCTCAAAGTGCTGAACTGGTTGGAGGCCGTGCGTTGTGTCGAGGAAGTCGCCGGGCGCGTGCCAATAGTATAGCTCGGACGTCAGCCAACCAGTTTTGCCCGGCGCGTCGGTTTTCGGGTGCGAGCAAAAGGCGCGCTGCGCGGCGCGCGCCGTCGGGCCGTACTGGGCGGCGGTCTCGGCGAGGAAGCGCTCGGCCGCGTCCTCGGGGGACGCCGTCGTGGGGGCCATTATTGGTTGGGATGTGGCGTTTGTCGAGGTTGGTTTGGGAGGGAAACTCCCAAAAAGTGAGATGGATCGGGTGCGCGCGCGCTGTGCGTGCGTCGACGCGTGTGTTTGTCGCTCGATGGCTGTTTGCTTGAGAGGTAGGCGAGGGTGAGTGCGTGTGTGTGTGTGTTTGCTTCGGTATGGAACGGGAGGAGGGAACACGTGCCCAATTTTGTAGGCGAGGCGCGCGACAGACCCGGGAGGGCGGGCGTCGCGCTCGGGCGGCGGGGGCGAGAGGTCGCTTTTGTGTGAGAGTCCACACTGTTTTTCTCTCTCCTCACATCTCTCTCCTCACAACGTCCTTTCCTTTACCTTAACGCATCTCGCAACAGCTCGAGCGAGTCGCTCGCGCGCTCGCACGCGCCCTCGCCCTCGCACGCGCCCTCGCCCTCGCCTTCGATTGCGGCCGCCTCTCTCTCTCTTTTCCGCAGGAGGCGGTCTGTTTTTCCCGTCGTCCCGCCCCGCCCACACAGGCAGCCCACAACGAGCAGGGCGCCCGCTGGGGTCGGCACTGCTGCGCCTTATCTCCGAAACCTGCCTTTCCTACCGCCGAGGCCTATTGAGCAAGGGAGTTGTCGACCAGAGGAGCAGGCTTTGGCGCGCGCCGCCGCCGCCGGCGCGCGCGCCGCCGCTCGCCCGCCCGCTCCTCCCAAATGACCAGCAGCGCCCGCGGGGCCTCCCTGCTGCTCCAGGCGGCCGTCCGGCGTGCGCGCGCCGTGCTCGACGCGTCTACCTCCATCTCTTATTCGGCCGGGAGCCGCGGCGGCGGCAGCGGCAACCATGCGCAGCAGCGCCGCCCGGCGTCGGCCGCCGCCCGCTCCTCGCCGCCGCCGCCGCCGCCGCCGCCGCCGCCGCCGCCACCAGCCGCCGCCGCCGCGCGCAAGCCGATTGGCTACGTTTGGGACGAGCTGATGTTTTGGCACAACCCCGGGGACATGGGCGATTTGGCGGCCCGCGTCCAGCCCACGCGCCACCACGAGCACGCCGAGACCAAGCGACGGCTGCACAACCTGGTGCGGCTGAGCGGGCTGCTGCAGTCTCCAGGCGGCGGCAGCGGCGGCGGCAGCGGCGGCGGGGCGGCGGCGGCGCTTCCAGGGCGACGGCGGCAGGCAGCAATAGCAGCCGCAAAACCGCCGGCGCTGGTGGAGATCGAGCCGCGCATGGCCACGGTGGCCGAGCTGGAGCGGTGAGTCTTGTGTTGGGGAGACCGACACGTAGCAGGAACAATCAGCCCCGCCTTCCCCCGCCCCCGGCCTTCAGCGGCGCTCACGCCCTCCCCCCCCTAAAAAACCCAACCCCGACGAACCGCAACAGTGCCCACGACCCATCTCACGTCGCCGAGGTCCTCCGCAAGTCCGCCGACACCTCGGCCTCGGTCCACCGCGTCGGCGACGAGTCGGCCCTCGGCCCGGGCGGATTCGAGGTGGCCGCCCTGAGCGCCGGCGCCGCGCTGACGGCGGCAGAGCTGGTTCTCAGCGGGCGCGCGCCCGCCGCCTACGCCCTGTCGCGCCCGCCGGGGCACCACGCCGCGCGCGCGGGGGGGGGCGGGTTCTGCCTGTTCAACAACGTGGCGGCGGCGGCCCTGCACGCGCTCGAGGGGGGCGGGCGCGAGGACCTGGCGGCCGAGGCGGCCGAGGCAGAGGCGGCAGAGGCGGCAGAGGCGGCGGCCATGGCCGCGGCAGGAGGGGAGGCGGCAGGCACGGGCGCCCCTGCGCCGCCGCCGCCGTCTTCCTTGCTCGTCGAGCGGGTCGCCATCGTCGACTTTGACGTGCACCACGGCAACGGCACGCAGGACATCTTCTGGCGCGACGGCCGCGTCCTCTTCGTCTCTCTGCACCAGGACGGAAACTACCCGCTCGTCGGCGGAAAGAGCGACGAGGTCGGCGCCGGCGCTGGCGAGGGCTTCAACCTCAACGTCCCCCTGCCCCCAGGCAGCGGCTCGGGCGCCTACCGCGCCGCCTTTGAGCGCGTAGTGGCCCCCGCTTTAGAGGCGTTCCGGCCGGACCTCGTCCTAGTCAGCGCGGGCTACGACGCGAGCTACGCCGACCCGCTCGGCCAGATGATGCTCGGATCTCAAGATTACCGCCTGTTCATGCGGATCTTGCGCGAGATCGCCCGCCGGCACGCGCGCGGGCGGCTCGTGGCCGTGCACGAGGGCGGGTACAGCGACGTGTACGTGCCCTTCTGCGGGCTGGCGGCCATAGAGGCGATGTGCGGCCGGGGGGCCGAGGGCGCGCGGTCGCGGGTGGCGGACCCTTTTTTGGCCGACGTTTCGGCGTTCGCCTACCAGGGCTTGCAGTCGTGGCAGGACGCGGTGATTGCCGGGGTGGAGGCGGGGCCCCTGGCGCTGCTGCGGGCGCGGTGCGCGGAGCGGGACGCGGCCGGGGTCCAGGGGGGGCCGGGGGGGCGGGGGGGCGTGGCGCGGCCGGCGCAGCCGCGCGGTGGAGGAGGAGGAGGAGGGAGAGGAGGAGCGTCGGGCGGGTGACGGGCGCGCCGCAGGACCTTGGGCCCGCGGCGGCGGCATCGGGGGCGGCGGCGGCGGCCGTGTTGCGCGAGGCCGGGGCTGAATTCTGTTTTGACGGCCGGCTGGCGATCGCGAGCGGGCGATCGCGGGCGGCGGCGGCGGCGGCGAACGACGCGGGCCCAACACAAACACCGCGCCGCCTCCAATGCCGAACCATGATCATCGGGACTTTTTCTCGATTGCTCTTTACATGTGTCAGTGATCATCGCCTTGTCCTCCATCGACCCTCGCAGGCCCATTCGCCTCTCTTGCGCGCGTCTGTCGCGTTTTGAAAGGAAGACTTTTTGGCCGTCCGTCCTTCTTTCCCCCCCGCCCGTTCGTTCCAGATGGCGTGCTAGGTCAGTTTTTGGGAGGTCGAGCTTGGCAGCGCGTTGGCCGACAACCACGCGCGCGCCAGGGGGAGGGGGGCTCAGTCTTGCAAGGCCCAGACACCGAGAGCTCCTCCACCAGGGCACCTCTCTCCGCCTCCGCATCCGAGACGCGCGCCCCTGCCGCTTGCGCCGACCGCACGCTTAGGGACACCGCGAGTCATCCAGCCTCCCCGCACCCTGCCGCATCGAACGCGCGCGCGCTGGGACGGCCTGAACAAGATCGCCGTCGTCGGCGGCGGCGAAAAGAACGCGCCCCGGCTTTGACCAGCGCCCGTCAACGCAAGAAAAAAACACGCTCGCGCTCCCTCTCCAAAACCAACCCCAAAAACAGACGGCCCTGCGCCCCGTCAACAACAACCCAACCCAAAGGATCGCAAGACCATCTCAGACGACATGATGTCGGACTACCCGACCGTGTTCGTCGACGAGGAGCGGGACGCGCCGCGCGCCATGCGCGCCAGCGGCGGCGGCGGCGGCGGCGGCGGCGGCGGCGGCGGCGGCGGCGGCGTCCTGCCGGCCGTCGCGCCCTTCCCCTCTCTGCTGCCCGCCCGGCCCTCCGCGTCCGTCGCCCAGCGCGCCGTCGGCGGCAACGAGGGCTCGTCCTCGGGCTACTCTCCCGTCACGACGCCGCAGCGCCGCGGCGCCGGCGCGTCGGGCAACGGCGGCGGCTGCGCTGGCGCCGGCTTTGCCGACGGCCTCCCCATGCCTCCGCCCGGCGGCGGCGGCGGAGGCAACCGCAGCACCAGCCCCTTTGGCGCCCCTCTGGCGCCCCCGCCGCCGGCCGTGCGGCCGCAGCAGCAGCAGGTCCCCCAGCAGCACTACCAGCAGCGGCAGCAGGCGCCTCCTGCCGCCGACGCCTCCGCCGACTACTACCCGCCCGTCTCGTCGGCCGGCGCCATGGCGACCGTTTCCTCGCAGACGCCGCCGCAGCAGCACCAGCATCAACAGCAGCAGCCGCCGGCCTATAGCCCCGTGCAGCAGCCCTACCGCCTGAGCGCTGGCGGCGGCGGCCCCCCGCCGTCCAGCCCGGCCCCCTCGCCCTTTGCGGCCGCCGCCAAGGCGCTCGCCGGACAACAGCGCGCTGTCTGGCGCCCGCGCGTCCCTCCGCGCCCGCTCGAGCGCCGGCTGTCGTGGGCGGGCCTGCTGCTCGTCTCGATGTTCCTCGCGGCCACGTGCTACTACCTCTACGTCCGCGGCACCGTCTCTCTGCGCATGGGCGCGCAGACCCCCTACGGCGCCTTCATCTTTGCGGTCGAGCTCATGGGCCTGGCGGCGGTCCTGCCGTACGCAGCCATGCTGGTTGTCTACACGGCACCGACGGGGAGCAAGGGCCTGCCCGCCGACGACGGGCGCCTCACGCTGCCGGCCGAGAAGCGCTTCCACGTGCGCGTGCTGATCCCCTGCTACAAGGAGTCGCTCGCGTGCATGCGCAACACGGTCAACGCGGCCCTGGGCGCGCATCTGCCCCCTGGGGTCAGGCGCACGGTTTATTTGTGCGACGACGGCGGCGACCCGGAGAAGCGCGCGCTGATGGCGTCGCTCAAGGCGCACGGCGCGGAGTTGAGTCCTCTATTGTTTTGCTTTTTTTTCTGTCCGTCTTTTTCTGGTTCTTGCCGTTGGTTTGGTCGGCCGTTGTGGGCGATCCGCACACTTTCTGAAAGGCCATTCTCTGTCTTGCGTCTCGCCTTCTTGGGTTTTGCTCACGACGACGACGACGCTCCCCGCTTTCTCGCCCCCACGCCCGGAACCAAGAACCGAAACACCTACCAAAAAAAAAAAAAAGGTACGTGACGGGCCGCAGCAAGGAGGGGCTGCAGGTCAACGGCAAGTCGCTCAACCTCAACAACTGCCTCAAGAACGTCATCTACAAGGACCACTTCCCGGGCGGCGTGCCCGCCGCCGCCGGCCCGGCAGACGGCAAGGCCGACCTCGCCGCCTCTGCCGCGCTGCACGCCGCCGCCAACGCGCGCGCGGCCGCCTCGATCCCGCCGCAGGAGGTCATCGTCGTGTTTGGTGAGAGTCGACGGAGGGGCCTCTTTGCTTGCTTCTCTTGCTTAGTTCTTGGGCGTCGGGGTGAGGGGTGCGCCGACGACCGCAGATTTGAGCGCCGACGCGACGCGGAGAGCGACAACGACGACGGACGAAGAAAAAAACTCTCGCCCCCCGAGACGACTAAACACCAAAATCCAAAATCCAAACACCAAAATCCAAACACCAAACACCAAAATCCAAACACCAAAATCCAATCCCCCCTTCAACCACCAAAACAACAACACCAACAACAACAACCACCTTCCAGACGCCGACATGGCCGCCAAGCCCCACTTCTTCCTCAAGATCCTCGAGGTCATGTACGACGACGCGGTCGGCCTGTGCCTGACGCCGCAGCAGTTCAAGAACGTCGAGCCCAACGCGGACGTCTTCAACAACATCAACCAGCAGTTCTGGCAGTACGTCTTGCCGGGCTGCGACGCGCTCGGGTACGTCGCGTGCACGGGCACCAACTTTTGCATCCGCGCGCGGTGCCTGGCCCTGGCCGGGTGGTTCCCGGAGTACACGATCACCGAGGACTATGCGCTGTCGATGGAGCTTAAAATGGCGGGGGTGACGGGGGCGTACCTGTCAGAGTACCTGGCCGTGGGGGAGGCGCCGACCGAGGTGCGCAACGTGTGCCGGCAGCGGTCGCGGTGGACCAAGGTGAGAGCTATGAGAGAGAGAGGGAGAGAGATGGAGAGAAGAGGAGAGGGGGCGGGCGAGCACGAGGACGAGGGAGACGACGACGGCCGGGAAAAGAACTGACGACGACGCTCCATCTCTCTCTCTCGCCGCAAAACCCAAAAAAAACAAAAAAACAAAACACAAAATCGTCGACCCAAACACCGCAGGGCCACATGCAGATCTTCTTCTCGTGGGCCAAGTGCCCCCTCCTGCAGTGGCGCCTCTCCTTGGTGCACAAGCTCCTCTACACCAACGGCACCTACGCCTACTTCGCCACCATCGCCACCTCGGTCGTCTTCACGCTCGTGCCCTTTGTTTCGCTCGTCTTTGGCCTGCACCCCGTCGCTTTTTCGAAGCAGTTTGCGATCGCGGCCACGGTCTATCTCCCCATGAACTACGCCGTGCAGAACTTTGCGCGCGAGCGCGCCCACCTGCGCGGCCAGTGGCTCGCGTCCGTGTCCAACCAGCTCCTGTGCTTCACGTACATCAAGGCGGTCGTCAACACCTTACTGTCCAACGCGGGCGTCAAAGCGAAAGCGGGCTTTAAGGCGACGGAAAAGGCGGGCGGCGGCGGCGCCAAGGCCAAGGCGCAGGCGGTGGCGGCGGCCATGGCGCGCGCGGGCAGCGGCGTGGCGGCGGTCATGTCGCGCGCGGGGAGCGGCGCCGTGGGCCGCGCCGGGGCGGGGAGCGGCGGCGGCGGGCAGCAGCCGGTGCTGGCCGCCGCCGCGCAGCAGCAGCAGCGGCAGCAGCAGCAGCAGCGGCTGGCCGACGACTACCGCCGGCGCGTGCTGCTGGCGCGCGAGCAGGGGCTCGCCCCGCCCCCGCCCCCGCCGGGGCTCGCCGGCGCGCGCCCGGGCGGCGCGCCGCCGCCCGGCGTGACCATGGGCCCGCTCGGCCCGGTGCGCCTCGAGAACAAGAAGAAGGCCAAGAAGGGCGCCGCCGGCAAGGCCGCCGCCGGCGCCGCCGGCGCCAGCAGCGGCGGCGGCGCCAGCGCCGACGACGACGACGACGCCGACGCCGAAGGCTGCTGGGCGTGGACCAACGCCAAGACCCTCCAGGGCGCGCTCGACCCGCTCTGGCTCGCCCTCTCGCTCGGCGTCAGCGTCGCGGCCATCGCCGCGGGGGCCACCAGCCTCGCGCGCTCGGGCTCCCTGACTGGATACACAGTGAAATCCTGGCGCGAGTTTGCCGAGCTCTTCTCGAGCGGCCGGCTGGGCGTCTACACGCTGGTGCCGATGCTGTGGGCGGCGTACAACGCAGTGCCGCCCGTGCTGTTCTTCCTGTACTTCTTCACGAAGGGCAGGCTGCTGCGGGGGACGGCCATCGTGTGCCAGGGCCTGACGTTTGTGTTTGGAGCGGGTGAGTCTTTTTTGTTGTCCTTTTTTTCGCTTTTGGCGTTGGTGTCGTTGCGCGCTCGGCGTTTTCTAGAGAAAGAGAGAGAGGGAATGCGCCGACGGTATATTTCAGTCCTCGCCCGCCCCTTCACAAACATTTGCCAGCACACAAGGCCGCCAAAGGCGCCATACGTCCCAGCCGCACCACCACCACCACCATCATTACACTATGTCACGCCGACAGCAACGCAACAGCCACCCGACGGGCAGCAAACAATCTCACTTTTCCCCTCAAAACACGCTTGGCCGGCGCGCCTCCCCCCCCCCCGCCTTGCGCCGCCATTCTTCGTCGCCCGCAACACTCTGCTCCTCCTCTTCTTCTTCTTTCGCCTCGCCCTCCTCCTCTCCTTACCTCCCCACCTGCAAACCCATAGGCGCCATTGGATGCCTCTGGCTCTGGCTCTTGGGCGACCCGCAGTTTATGGCCGGATAAAGGGAGAGGGGGGCGCGCGCGCGACGCAGAGGCAACAAGCGGGAGAGAGAGGGCGCGCCCAGAGGGACGAGCGCCACGTGCGCTTTTTCCCTGGCTCTCTCTTTTCCCTTTGCCTCCCGTCGTGCAGCAAGCAGCAGCAGCAGCCACCCCCCACAAAACGCAGCAGATCCACAGTCAAACGACAGCAGCAGCAGCACCCTTGCTTTTACTCTCTCCCTCGGAAAAACAAATAAAGCCCCTCTCTCTCGTTGGCTCGCTCGCTTGTCGGCCCCCGGCCGGAAAAAACACAAGCCCTCGTACTCTCTCGCTCGGCTCCCCTCGGCTCGGCCGCCGCTTCTCGCGCGCGCGATCTCTGTCGCGCGCGCCAGCGTTCGCTTCTTCTCATTCGGACTGAAACAATCATCCTCCCTCCGCTTTTCCTCCGCGCGCGCCTCCTCCTCCTCTCTCCCCTCCTCGCCCCTCCGCAAAACCAAAAATCGAAAACCCGAACGAAAACAAAAAAGCCGCCGTCGGCGCCCTCTGGCTGCTCGTGCCCAACGAGTACGACGCCCGTGACGCCCTGCCCGCTGCCGCCGCCTTCCTCGACGCCCAGCGCTCCGGCGACCCCGCGGCGCCCGGCGGCGCCGCGATGCCCGCCGCCGCCCGCCTGCTATACGGCGTCGGCGGCGGCGGCGACGGCGGCGGCGGCGGCTTTGGCCTCGACCAGCTGTCTGCCTTCCGCGCCGACCCCGTGCCCGGCGGCTTCTTCATGGGCGCCGACTACGTCAAGCACAGCCTGCCGCTCGCCACGTCGGTCGCCGCGCTCTCCTGGTCCCTGCTGACGTTCGGGCCCGGCTACGCGGCCGCGGGGTCGCGCGGCCGGGCGCTGGCGGCCAGGCACGGCGCGGCAAAGGGCGAGGGCGTGCCTTGGGCGGCCTCCGCCGCGTCGACGGCGCGCGGCGTCGTCAAGCACGCCGCGCGCTACCTCATCGGCTGCCACCCGTCCGAGTTCGAGTTCGTCGCGCGCATCGGTGACCCCAGCGACTACGTGATCGAGGCCCTGCGCGCCGGGCCGTCTGGGGAAGGGCCCGGCGCCGGCACGCCCGCCGGGCCCTCGTCCGGCTTGCCGGTCTCGCTGCTGGCGGCTTCGGGCAGCGGCGGCGGCGGGGAGCCGCTCGCGTTCAACGCGTCGACGCGCGTCGTCTCGGCGCGCGGGTTCTGGGGCATGCCCCTGGACGCGCCCTCCGCGGCCGCCAACCGCACGGCCAGCCGCCTGACGCTAGCGAGCTCGGGCGGCGCCGAGGTGCTGGCCGCCGCCTCGGCCGCCCTCGCGTCGGCGTCGCTCGCCCTGCGCCTCCCGCGCCTGCGCGACGACCCGGCCGCCGACCGGGCCTCGCGCGACGCGCCCGGTTCTTCCTCCCTCGGCCCCGACGAGGACGCGCCCGACGACGCGCTCGCGGCCGAGGCCCTGCGCCACGCGCGCCAGCTCTACACGTTCGCGCTCGCGCTGCAGACCGCCACCCGGAGCCGCCCGCCGCCGCCTGGCACGCCCGCCGGCGCCGCCCCCACCTACTGCGCCGCCCTCGACTGCTTCGAGGGGCGGCCGCCCTCCGAGGGCGGCGGGTACCGCTACCTGGCCTTCCCCTCGTCCTCGGCGTCGGACGACCTCGCGTGGGCGGCCGCGTGGCTGCATAAGGCCACGGGCGGCGGCGTCCGCGGGTACCTCGAGGACGCGCGCGCGCACCTGGCGCGCCACGCCGCCTCGGCGGAGGCCCGCCCGCTCGACCCGGCCTACTACGCGCCCAACTACGACAACGCGGTCTTCTCGGCCGCCGTGCTCCTGGGCGCCGAGGACCTGGGCGCGCCGCCCGCCGACGCGGAGCGGTACCGCGCCGCCGTGTCGTCGTTCGCGCGCGCGTGGCTGACCGGGCGCTCGGCGGCGGGCCAGGACCTGGTGCGGCAGACGCCGCGCGGGCTGGCCTACCTGCCCGCGCCGGACGGGGCGCCGCTGCCCAACGCGCTGGCCGCCGCGCACCTGGCCATGCAGGCGGCGGCGGCCGTGCGCCGGCAGCAGGGGGCCGCCGCCGCCGCCCCGGGCTCGGCCGAGGCGCGGGGCGCCCTGGCGTCGCTGCCGCCGCAGGCGGCCGCCAACCTCGAGTGCTTCGCGCGCCGGCAGGTGCACTACGCCCTCGGCGGCAGCCTCGGGCAGGGCCGCAGCTTCGTGGTCGGCATCGGCAGCCGCGCGCCCGAGCGGCCCATGCACAGGCAGGCGTCCTGCCCTCTCGGCGGCCCCGAGGACGGCGGCAGGCGCCCCGCCTGCGGCGTGGGCCCGGGCCTGCTCACCTCGGCGCCCAACGCCGTCACGCTCACGGGCGCGGTCGTCGCGGGCCCCGACGCCGAGGACGGCTACGCTGACGACCGCACCGAGCCCGCGAGCGCGGTGGGCTTCCACCTGCAGGCGCCCTTTGTCGGGGCGCTCGCCGCGCTGTCGGCGCCGGGGCCCGCGCGCGAGGCGCGGTGCGCGTCGGACGCAGCGGCGGGCGGGTTCGCGACGCTGGCGGCGGCCGCCGAGGCCGGGCCCGGGGCGGTGCCGCCCGACCCGCTGGCGGTCAGCATGATTTGAGTTCGGCGGGCTTGCGTTGGTTTCAGGGTTGGTTTTTTAGGGCGTCGGCGCTTTATCTTTTTTCAAGGCGCCCACTTCTGTCCTTTCGCCGTCGCCTCTCTCTCAAATCAGCGCCAGGGCGCCCGCATACAGCGCCGCCGCCGCCGTCGCCCCCCCCGCGCCTGACGCCGACGCCGCCAGCTCGTCCGCCAGCAAGGGGTCCCGCCGCGCCGCGCTCGCCGCCAGACCGTCCAGGATGAGGGGTACGGCCTCGGCCGCCGCCGCCGCCGCCGCAAACTTTGCGAGCGGCGCCAGCGGCTGCACGCGCCGCGGCGCCTCGCGCAGCAGGCCGCCGCCCGCCCCCCCGCCCCCCGCGCGCAGGGCGTGCGGGGTCGGCAGCGCCAGGGCCGCCGCGATGGGCGCGCGCGCCGGGCTCGCCAGCGTGCGCACGCACTGGCCCGTGCGCAGGTCCCAAACGCGCGCCGTGCCGTCCTCCGAGGCGCTGACGAGGCGGTCGCCGGCGCCGGCGCCGGCGCCGGCGCAGGGCGCGACGGCCAGCGAGACGACGGCCCGCGTGTGCCCGCCGCCGCCGCCGAGCAGGCGGCGGAACTGCGGGGCGGCGGAGGTGGCTGGCGTGGTTGATGTCCCTCCGCCGCCGGGCGCTGATGCTCCTGCTGCTGCTGCTGCTGCTGCTGCTGCTGCTGCTGCTGCTGCCGACCCTCCTCCTGCCGCCGCCGCCGCCTCGTCCGCCCTGTCGCCGCCCAGCAACGACGCCTCGTACACGGCCCCGTCCGCGCACCCCACGAACACCGAGTGCTCCCCCGGGTCCAGGCACACCGCCGTCGCCGCGGCCCCGCCCGGCACGGGCAGGCACAGCAGGGCGCGCCCCGTCGACAGCGACCAGAGGCGGACAGTGCGGTCTGACGAGGCGGTCGCGACGACAGCGGCGCCGCCGCCGCACGTGGCGGCGGCGCCGCCGCAGTGCAAGGCCTGCACCGAGAGGGTGTGGCCCGACCACGTGTGCATGGGCTCGAGGCGCGGGTGGGCAAAGGTCGCGGGGCGGGACGGCGCGTCGGCCGGCCCTTGCCGTTGCTGCTGCTGCTGCTGCTGGCTGCCGCCGGTTGCCGCTGCCGCCGCCCCTCCGGATGCCGCCGCGTCCGGCAGCGCGTCCACCGCGTCCGCCACCGACCAGCACAGCGCCAGCGCGTCGTCCCCCCCGCTCACCAGCACGCCCCCGCTGTCCGCGAACGCCAGGCAGGACACAGGGCGGTAGTGCGCCGGCCAGCCACGCAGCAGCCGCCCCGTCGCCGCATGCCACAAGTATAAGGCGCCGCTGGCGCCGCCGGCCGCGACGAGCGCACCGTCGGGCGACGCCGCAACGGCGGTCAGGCGCTCGGGCGCGAAGCAGCGGTGCGCGGGCTGGTCGCGGTGCCACGCCCAGAAGTGCAGGCTATCCTTGTGGCGCTGCGCTGCGCAGAGGTAGCCGCGGCCGACGGCGCACAGGCCCGCGCGGCCGGCGCACGCGTTGGCGCCGCCGCCGCCGCCGGCGGTCTTGAACGCCGCGAGCTGGGCGCCCGTGTCGAGGTCCCTGATTTTTTGATTGGTGGTGCTTGTGATCGGATGGGATCGGGAGATGGGCCTTTGAGACAACCGCCCGCGCGGAGAGGGGGAGAGGGAGAGGGGACGCGTTCCGGGCGCGCAAGGCGGCGCGAGTGGTGATGGGCGTCGCGCGCGCCCGGCTTACCACGCAGTGATCGGCGTGTCGTCCGAACAAGCCAGTATGATGGTCGCCATTGCCGTGAGTTTTGAAGGAGAGTGATAATTCGTTTGTGTCAAAAATGGGGGAGAGGAGGGCGACGGCCTTTTGGTGTTTGGGCGGAGACGACGACGGCGAACGCTCGCGCTCGCGCTCGGGCCGCTGGTGGCCTCATTGCCTGGCGCGCCCTTCTCCATCTGACCGCAATAGACCAATCGTGCCGGACCTAAAGCTCCCCAATCCTCTATCACGAGACACGACACCTCGCACCAGGACAAGCGCGACACAGCACTTGCTCACAGCAACGAATCAAACACAGAAAAACAAAAAACTCAAACTCTCGGTCTCTTTCCTGCGCCCCCTCCCCCTTCCTCGGCATCGCACATCAGGTCCGCGCGTGGTCATGAGGAGATGATGTCGAGGACGGCACTCACGCGGAGGCGAGGGCGGTGGTAGAGAACCAGCGATTGCTGTTCGTCGGTTGCGTTGCTTCTCACCGCCGCCGACGCCGCTCGACGCGTTTGCGCGCGCGAAGCGACGCCGCCCCCTCAACCACCAGCCCCTTGCCTTCAGAAGCAATGCTCATCCGCATCGTCCTGTTCAGCGTGCTGGGCGGGCTGCTGTTCGGCTACGACCTGTCGCTGATCGGCCCGGCCCTGCCCCACATCGCGGCCGACCTGGGCATCGGCGAAACCAAAGGCGGCAACGGCACCAGCAGCGGCAGCGGCAGCGGGGGCAGCGGCGGCGGCGGCAGCGGCGGCGGCGGCGGCGGCGGCGGCGGCGGCAACAGCGGCACCCTCGCGCTCGAGCTGATCGTCGGCGCCTCCAAGGCCGGCGCCGTGCTCGGCACCTTCATCGGCGGCGCCACCATGCTGCGCTACGGCCGCCGCGCCGCCTCGGCCATCAACGGCGTCTTCTTCACGCTCGGCCCCCTGACGCAGGCGCTCGCGTCGGGCGGCGGCGCGCTCGCGCTCGGCCGGTTCGTCGCCGGCCTGGGCATCGGCGCCTCGGCCATCGTCGTTCCCGCCTATTTGGCCGAGGTGGCGCCCGCGGCGCGGCGGGGGACCGTGGTGCAGGCGTACGAGCTGGCGATCGCGCTGGGCACGCTCCTGGCGGTGGCGGCCGACGCGGGCGTGGCGGCGGCGTTTGGCGGGTGGGGCGGCGGCGGCGAGGGCGGCGGCGGCGGCGTGCCGGCCTGGCGGTGGATGCTCGGGCTGCCCGCCCTGGGCGGCCTGGCCGTGGCGGGCGGGCTGCTCGTGCTGCCGGAGTCCCCGCGGTGGCTGGTGCTGCGCGGCGACCTGGACCAGGCGCTGAGCGTGCTGCGGCGGATCATGTCCTCGCCGCCGTCCTCGTCAGCGCCGTCCTCGTCAGCGTCGGCGGGCTCCTCGTCGTCGGCCTCCGATCACAGAAGGGGCGTTGGCGGCGGCGTTGGCGGCGGCGGTCTCGGCGGCGGCGACAAGGGCGACCGCGACGCCGCGCGCCTGGCCGAGGCCGAGGACGAGCTGCTGTTGCTGTGGAGCGCCGTGGAGAAGGACAAGGCCGCGGTGTTAGCGCGCCGGGGGCTTGTGCTGCGGGCGCGGCGCGAGGCGCGCGCGAGGCGGGGCTCGGCGTCGCCGCTGCCCGCGCCCACGCGCTCGGGGCGCCTGCTGGACGCGTGGGCGCGGCAGCCGGACGCGCTCCCGCCCCCGGACGCCGCCCACCTTCCTTCCTTGCCCTCGGCCGTCGATCCCCTCCCCTCGCCCGGCACGACGCCGCCGCTGCCGCCGCTGCCCGCCGCGCCCGCGCCGCCGCCGCCGCCCGCCCCCGGCCTCGAGCGCACCTTTTGGCACACGCTCGCGCACGTGGTGTCGGACGTGGCCGCCGTCGCCCGCGGGCCCGAGGGGCACGCCCTGGCCGTGGCGGCGGGCCTGGCCGTGTTCAACCAGGCGTGCGCGTCGACGGCCGTGATCAACTACGCGCCCGCCGTGCTGCGGCGGCAAGGCCTGCTGCTGCCGCCCTCCTCTGCCCCAGCGCCGGGGCTGCCGACGCCGCCGCCGCCGCCCCTGGCCGCCGCCGGCCTCTCTGCCTCTGACGCGACGACCCCGGACGCCGCCGCCGCCGCCGCCGCCGCCCTCGCCGCCGCCAGCGCCGCCTCCGCCGCCGCCTCGGTGATCTACCCCGCGGCCATGGCCGCCGCCAAGGTCGTGGGCGTGGCGGCGTCGCTGCCGCTCGTCGACCGCGTCGGCCGCAGGCCGCTGTTGGTGGCCGGCGGCGCGTGCGAGGCGGCGGCGCTCATGGTGGCGGCGGGGGGTCTGTGGGCCCGCAGCGCCCCACTCTTCATGGCCGGGGTGTGCCTCTTCTTGCTGGCGTTCTCGCTGTCGTGGGCGGGCCTTTACTGGGTGGTCGTGAGCGAGCTGTTTTCCATGACGACAAAATCGCCCGCGACCGCCGCCGCCGCCGCGCTGCTGTTCGCGAGCGGCACGCTCGCCGACGTCGTCTTTTTGTCGGCGGTGGACGCGCTGGGCGGCTGGGCGCTCGCCATCTGCGCGCTGGTGGCCGCGGGCGGCGCGGTGTTTGTGTTCTGCGCGCTGCCGGAGACGCGCGGCGTGCCGCTTGCCGAGGTGCAGGCGGCGATGGCGGCGAGGGGCGGCGCCGCGCGCTTGGCGCGCGAGCGGCGGCGCGCGGCCGCGTGCGCCAAGGGGGGCGCGTTCGGGCGGGCGGCGCGGTGCCTTCCGGGCGCGTGCTACGTATTTTGCTGCTGCTGGCCGGCAGGCACGGGCGGGCGGGTCACGGCGCTGCCCCCGGCCGACGACGCTGACGCCGACGCCGACGCCGAGCAGGCCGGGCCGCCCGGCCGCAGCGGCAACAGCAGGAACGGCGGTGGCGGGGGGCCCTCTGCCGCCGGCGCCGCCGCCGCGGCCGCTGCAGCTTTGCGCACCAAGGAGATCGAGATGGCCGGGCTCGACGGGGGCGCCGCGATGGCCATGGCCGGGTCGGGCGAGTCGGAGCTGGAGGGACAGCGGTGGGACGGAGGCGGCCTGCTGGCGGGCGGCGTCGGCGGCGACGGAAATGGCGGCGGCGGCGGCGGCGGCCTGCTGCGCCTGCTGAGCGACGCGCACGTGCGTTCGGACGGGCGGCAGCAGCAGGGGCACGCGTTGACGCGAACGCAACAGCAGTCGAACGACCTCTGATTTCTGGAAAGAACAGAATTGAAACATTCTTATTTTTTGAAAATCGCTTCTGAGAGACGCCGCCGGCCGCTGGCCCGCGCCTCTCCCGCCTCCTCGTCGCCCTCACAGCCCCTCGTCCGCCCCCTCCTCCTCCTCGTCCTCCAGCCGGTCGATCGCCGCCTTGATCAGCCCCGCGTCCGCCGCGCAAGGGCCCGAGTCGAGCGCGTCCCCGTAGCACCGCAGCGCCGCGTCCAGGTCGCCCAGCCGCTTGTGCAGCCGCCCCATCTGGAAGCGCACGCCGGCCTCTCCGGGGAAGGCGGCCGCCAGCTCGCGCAGCGCGCCCAGGGCCTCGGGCTCGCGGCCCAGGGAGGCGAGGGCCGCCGCGCGCTCGAAGCGGGCGAGCGGGTTGCGCGCGTCGGCGGCCACCGCGCGCTCGAGCTCGGCGAGAGCCTGCCGCGGCCGCCCGAGCCGCTGCAGCGCCACGCCGACGTAGCACCGGAGCACGCTCGACGCCGGGTTGACGAGCGAGGCGCGCCGGAACAGGTGCAAGGCCTGCTCGTGCCGCTCCTGGCGCAGGGCCACCTGGCCCAGGCCGTACAGGGCGCCGTAGCAGCGCCCGCCGGGAGACGCGGACAGCGCGTGGCGGTAGGCGTGCGCCGCCGCGCCCAGGTCCTCGGCGGCCAGGTACTCGTGGCCGAGCAAAGAGGCGGCGTAGGCGCACTGGGGATCAAGCTGCAGCGCGCGCTGGAAGGCGCGCACGGCCGCGTCGTGCTCGCGCGACAGCGACAAGGCGTTGCCCGCGCAGAGCCAGGCCTGCGGCGCGAGGCGGTCCTCGGCCACGGCCCGGCGCGCCAGGGCGGACAGCTCGGCGCGGCGGCCCAGGTGCCACAGCGCGGACGATAAATACTCGACGCCCTCGAGGCGCGACGGGTCGGCGGCTTGCATGGCCTCGTAGGCCTCGGCGGCTCCGCGGTAATCAACAGACTCGAAGCGGGCGCGGCCGAGCAGGGCGAGGGCGGCGGGGGTGGCGCGGTGAGGGGCGGGAAGGGAGGCGAGGCGGCGGGCGGCGGCGGCGCAGCGGTGGGCGGCGAGGTGGCGGACGGCCTCGCGGAGCGGGTGGAAGAGGGCGGCGAGCTGGCGCGCGGCGGCGGGGGACAGGCGGCGGCAGGGGCGCTTGGCGCCGCGGGACGAGGGAGCGCGCTTGGCGGGCGGCCGCGGTTGGTGCGATTGCCGCGGCGGCCCGTGCTGCCGCTGCTGCTGCTGCTGCTGCTGCTGCTGCGCCCAGGCGCTCGCCTCGTGCTCGTCCTCCTGCTCGTCGTCGCCGTTCGCCTCGTCGTCCCCGCTGTCGTCGAGCGGCCGCTCGTACGGCGCGGCGCCGGCACCGTACGTGCCGGGGTCGTCCCGTTCGTCGTCGTCCTCCTCCTCCTCGGCAATCGCGTCGGCCGCCGCCGCCGCCGCTGCTCGCGCCCCGCCTCCCCCCGCGCCGCCGCCGGTGCTGACGCCGCTGCCGCTGCGGCGGCGCGGGCCGCCGCCGAACGCCGGCGACGCGGACCAGGGGCCGGCGGACATGTCGCTGGCGCCCGAGCCGGGGCGCAGGCGGCCGCTGCGGCGCGGCGCGGCGCCGGCGGTCACGCGGGTGTCGGCGGCGGAGGGCGACGCCGCGGGCGCCCCGGCGGCCTCGGCGCCGCCGCCGCTGTCCTCCTCGGCCGGCGCAAAGAGGCGGCCGGCCACGCGCGCAGCGCGCCCGCGCGGTCCGACCCCAGAGGACAGAGGGGTGGTGATGGGGGCGGCGCCTGCGGCCGCTCCCGAGGCCCACGCGTCGTCAGCCGCGGGAGGCGCGAAGCGGCGCGCACCGCCGCCGCCGCCGCTGCCGCCGCGCGGGTTGCTGGCGCCGGCGCCCCGCCCCCCGCCGCCCGCAGCACCCTCAGTAGGCGTCGCAAAGTCGGCCTCCTGCTGCTGTTGCTGCTGCTGCTGCTGCTGCTGCTGCCGCGCGCCGCGGCGTGGCTCCACGGTGCCGCCTCGGCCGCCGCCGCGGCGCGCGCCGGGGCCCCAGGGCGCAGGGCCCGTCGACGCCGCTGCCGTGGCTGCCGCCGCCGCCGCGGCGGCTGCTCCTCCCGCCCCTGCCGCCGCCGCAGCAGCAGCAGCTGCAGCAGCGGCAGGCGAGGGCGTGGCAAACGAGAGCGCCTGCGGCAGCAGGTGGCGCGAGGGCCTGCCGCGCGCCGTGTTCATGGGCGGGGGCGCGCTGCCGGGGCCCGAGGGAGGGGCGGCGGCGGCCGCACCGGGCGGCCGCCGCGGTTGCCGCAGCGGCGGCGGCGGGCCCGCCGCCCCCGCCCCGCCGGCCGCGCGAGCGGCGGAAGCGCCCCGCCGCTTGCTGGCGGCCGTGTCGGGCGTGCCCCCCGCGCTGGCCAGCGACATGGCCGCGAAGGCGCGCGGCACGCCCGTGGACACGGGCGACGCCGCCATCACGCCGCTGGCCGGCGCCCGTCGCCACCCCTGGTGCTGCTGCCGCCGCAGTTGCTGTCGCCGGGGCAGGCGCAGCGACGACGGCGACGCCGGGCCGCCGCCGCCGGCGGTCGCCGCTTCTTCTCCTTCTTCCCCTTCGTCCTCTTCCTCCTCCTCCTCCCCCTCCTCGTCTTGCTCCTCCATCGCCGCGTCTTCCTCATGCGCCGCGTCGTCCTCTCCGTCCGACGAGTGGGCCGACGACACGCCCTGGACCGCCGCCGCGCGGCAAAAGGCCGCCGCCAGCGCCTCCTCCGCGGCGTCGGGGCCGCCGCCGCCGCCCTTGCCCTTGCCGCCGCCGCCGCCGCCTGCGGCGAAAGCCGCGGCGGCCGGAAACGCGCCGGCGGCCGCGGCGTCGTAGCCCAGCGCGCAGAGCTCCTCGTGCGCGCACCAGAGCGACGGGTCGGCGCGCAGGGCGGCCATGTAGCACCCCGCGGCGGCCGAGGGGCGGCGCGTGAGGCGCGCCGCGCGCCCGAGCAGGTAGAGGCCCGCCGCGCCGCCGGGCACGGCCGCCGCGTCGGCGGCGCGCAGGGGCGGCGCCGGGCGGGCGCGGGCGCGGAGGTGGTCCCCGGCGCCGCCGCCGCCGGCCGCGCCGCCCTCGTCCTCCTGCCCCTCCTCCCCGTCCTGCCCCTCCTGCTGCTGGGGGTGCGCCAAGAACAGCGCCTGCCGCCGCTCGGGCCCAAGCAGCACCTCCTGCGCCTCCTCGTACCGCCGCATGTCCATGCAGCAGCACGCGAGCTGGTAGCGGCTCTCGGCGCTGCCGCCGCCGCCGCCGCCGCCGCGCGGGGGCGGCGGGGGGCGAGGACGGGCGGCGGCGGCGGCGGCGGCGCCCGCGCGTCCGGCGGCCGCGGCGGCGGCCACGGCGACCGCCTCGGGACCGCCGCAGCAGTGCTCCTTCAGGACGCGATAGGCGCGGTGCACGGCCCCGGAGCGGCGGTGCGTGGTCGCGAGCAGGAGGTAGTTGGCCTGTCGTGTGTTTTCGAGTCGTGGCGGTGGGTTTTCGGGTCTTGAGCGGGCGGGCGTCGGCGTCGGCCTTGGCGTTGGCGTCGACGCGTCGACGCGCCGACGCGCCGGTAAACGGCGGCGCTCTCGAGCCTGTCCTCACCTCGCTGGGGATCGCAGCGACGAGCTGCTCGGCGAGGAAGCGCGCGTTGTCGTTGAGGTTGCACGATAGGTGCCGCTCGACGGACGCGCGCAGGTACGCCTCGAACTCGGCGTCCGAAGACGACATCGTCGCTCCCCCTCCCCTCTCTTTTTTTGTGCAGTTTGATGCGCGCGGGCGTGTTCAAGGCGGTATTTCTGTGCGGTATGAGACGGGTGATACCGCGCGCGGCTGAGCTGGTTTGCGTGTGCGTGTGCGTGTGGTTGGGGAAAAAGAGAAACGAACGAGACAATGGCCGAAACAGCTCTCCTCCCCAACTTCAAACTTTCCCCTCAAGACTTGTGATCGTCTCACCACACAAGACATAGCTCCCTTCTTCCTTGGCCAAACACCAAACACAGGCACGACAGATAGACACACGCCCACGTGCCCCTGCACTGCTAGACCAAAGCCCGCTTATCACACATAGGGACGGACAGAAACAGACAGCAGATAGAGCCTCCCCCCATCAATCAATCGCTGGAATGGCTCGCGCCTACGCGCTCGCGCTGGTGTGCGCCGCGGCTCTCGCAGTCGGTACGTGTGCGATGGACCCAGTTGAGCGCGGGTGACGCGTCTCGAGGCGTCGACGGCCGTCGTCCGCCCCCTCTTCCCCCACTGTCGCTCTCGCGGGAGGTTCGTTGAGCGGGGCGGAGGAGGAGGGGGAGCGGTTGGATCGCCGCCCCTCCTCGCCGAGCCTGCATCATCCACGATGAAGCAGGACGAGCAGGACCACCACTGGCTCGCCGAGCACCTGCGCCGTCTTACCGGACCCGCGATCCAGCGACCAAACCCGGAGTGCCGCCGGCGCCGACGACGCCGATGGCGGCCGCGCCGCGCCGCGCGCCTCGCCCCTCTCGGTGACGGGCCCGCCCACCCCTTCCCCCTCCTCCTCCTCCTCCCGCTCCCCCGCCAAATCCCCCCCCCCCAAAACGCAGGCGCCGCGGCCCAGGCCGGCGCCGCCCCCTCATCTAAGGGCGCCATCGCCACCGCCACCTGGTTCCCCAAGCTCGGCGCCACCGCCGCCACCGCGCTGCCCGCGGGCGAGGTCGTGCGCATGGTGATCGGCGCGCGGAACGAGGGCAAGGAGGCCTACACGCTGGCGTTCGTGGCCGGGAGCGTGCACACCAAGGACTACGCGCACCGCATCCAGAACTTCACGCGCAGCGTTGAGTGGCGACGTCGTCTCTTGTTTTGGGGTTTCTGTTGGTTTGTTTGGTCAGGTCAGGCGGCGGCGGCGGCGGCGTTTTTTAACACTGGAGCTGAAGAGGCCTTCGCTCACCTGCGTCCTCCCCCCCCCACTGGAACAACACAAACGAAACCCACCCAAACAAAAACCCACAAACCGAAAACAACAACAGCCCATCGGCGACGAGCTCCTCCCGGGCCAGGAGACCTCGCTCGAGTACGCCTTCCGCGTCGACCCCGTGCTCGCCGGCCGCGAGTTTGGCCTCTCGGTCTCGCTCGCCTATGCCTCGGCCTCCGCGCCGGGCCTCGTCGCCGCCGTCTTCAACCAGACGGTCGACGTGACCGAGCCGCCGCGACTGGTCGATACGGAGGCCCTCTTCATGTTCGCCGTGCTCGCCGTGCTGGGCCTGGGCGCCGCGTACCTGGGCTACGGGGCCGTCGCCGACCGCCTGGGCCTGCCGACCGCCGCCGCGCTGCTCGGCAAGGCCGGCGCGGTGGGCGGCGGCGGCGGCGCGGCCGGCGCGGCCGGCGGCGGCGCCGCGCGCAAGGCGGCTCCGAAGAAGCCGGCCGACGACGACGAGTGGGTCAAGGGGACGTCGTACGACCTGGCCAAGCGCAAGCGGGCGACGGTCGCGGCGCGCGTCAAGGCGACGGCCGAGTAAGGAAAGAAAAAGCTCTAGTAGCAGCAAGAGAGACGGGAGCGGTGGAGGAGGGCGGAGGAGGAGGGCGGGCGAGTGGCCGGGGGCCGAGGCGGCGGCCGCGGCGGGCGCAAGCCATGAAAGAGAAAACCCAAGCACGCTCAATATAAAACCCAAGCACCGGACCTTGGCAGGCTTTTTTTGCGTTACATTGTATACACAGATCACAAGAGGCCAGCAGCCATCTCTATGCCTAAAAAAACAGGCAAGACCAAATCCGCCCCCTGTGATTCTTCCGGCGCCTCCCGACGGCCCAACAGACGCCACGAGTTTTTTGGGGCGGATTTTGCGGCGGCGGGCGGCCACTCCAACAAGAGGACAAAAGAAACGTCCCTCCACGCGGCGTCAACCTCGCCACACATACACCGTCCTGCACAATCTCAAACCCTCCCTCACGCAACCCACTGCCCTCTCTCTCGCCCTCTCTCTCTCTGCCTCTTGCATTCGACTTCGAAGCGCAAACCCAAAGCAAAAAAATGGCCGCCCTCCAAATGAAATCGACGTGCGCTTCGCGCCTGTCGAACTCGTCCGCCCGCGCGCCCATCCGCGCGTCGCGCGTGTCCCGCGTTGCCGTGCGCGCGCAGAAGCAGGACGAGTCGCCCCTCGGCAAGGTGAGCCCCACGCGCGACGGATCGACGGACTCCTCCGGAGGCAGCCCCTTTTTCGTTGCCGCCGCCGCCGCCGCCTGCGCCCGTTTGTGGCTCCTGTCGCAGCGGCCCCCCCTTGCCGTCTTCGCCCGCCGCTCGCTCGCTCACTCTTTCCCGCCCCTCCCCCAAACCAACATTCCTCCCCCCTCAAAAAACCCTCGACACAGATCGCCGCCGCCACCGGCTTCGAGGAGGGCCTCTTCGGCTTCAACCCCCAGGTCGAGCTGTTCGTCGGCCGCAGCGCCATGATGGGCTTTGCCACCGCCATCGTCGGCGAGTTTGCCGGCAAGGGCGGCGCGCTGTCGCAGCTCGGGCTGGAGACGCCGTCGCCCGCGCTGCTCGTGGCGATCGGCGGCGCCGCGCTGCTGGCGACGACGGTCGGGGCCGCGCGCACGGCCAGCCGCCTGAACAAGCGCGACATGCCGACCAAGGAGCTCGCGCGCTACCGCTCCTTCCTGGGCCTCGACAAGGAGGGCGACATCGGCCTGGCCGCCGCCGCCATGAAGGGCCAGGCGCCCGGCGCCGCCGCCGACGCCCCGGCCGCCGCCGCCGCCGCCGCCGCCGCCGCCGCGTCGCCCGCCGCCGCCATGGCGGCCGACGGCGCCGCCGCCGCCGAGGCCGCCAGCCCCGCCCCCGCCCCCCCCGCCGGCCCCGCCGCCGGCCCCGTCGCCTTCGGGCAGAACCAGTACGCGGGCGGCGTCAGCGACTTTGACTACGCCGCCAACGTCGAGCGCACCAACGGCCGCTGGGCGGCGCTCGGCTTTTTGGCGGCCATCCTCGTCGAGGCGGCGACGGGCAAGGGCATCCTGGGCCAGCTGATCATCTACGGCAAGCTGAGCGGGCTGCTGGGCGCGGCGTCGGGCTTCTAAAGAAGAGCGCGATCGGCGGGAGACTTACCATCACCGCACGTGCCGAGCGAGCGGCTTTTTGAAACCACACGAGGCGCGCGCGATTTTTTTCCGGCATCTTGAATCTGTGATGATTTTGCACTCGACAGAAAAATGAACCCAACCGACCGACGACCCCCACCCCCTGTGGCGGCCCTTCCCTTTTTTTATCCTTTCAGGAAGAGTGTGCATACCACACGCGCGCGCGCGAGAGCGAGATGAATTCAGGTCCATTCATACACACCACAAAACAACAACACAACAATAAAACAACACCAATTTTGTCAAGACCAATTTTTTCTTCACATCGCCATCGTCTGTTCGCCAAAAAGGGACAAGAAAGAGAAAAAGTGCCCCTGAATCGCCACTACTGCGCGCCGAGGAGCATCTTGACGCGCTGCAGCAGCGAGTCCTGCGCCGGGTCGTACGGGCTGTCCTTGGAGGGGATCTCGAGCACCGCGGGGATGGCCTGTCGATTTCGTCGATTTGGTTTGGTTTGTATGTTCGTCCGGGGGCGTGGCGTGTGTGTTGGTACCCAGCGGGCGGCGCGCGTCCCGCAGCAAAGAACCCACAAAAACAATCAAGCTCCCGACAAAGCAAAGCCACACCCACTCACTCTCGCGTGCGCCGCGACCACGTCCCGGATCATGTTGGCGATCGGCTGGCTGATCAGCACGATGGCCACGTCCTCGCGCGCCGTGAACTCGCGGAAGGCCTGCTCGACCTGCTTCGCCGTGGTGCGGGCGTCGACGACCAGAAAGTTGCTCCGCTTGCGCAGGTCGACGTTGCCGACGCCCGCGAGCAGGAAGCCGGTGATGGTGTCCTCGTCGGCGATGACGGCGAGCAGGGCGCCGTCCTGCTCGTCGGCGCCGGGGGGGGCGGCCATGTTTTTTGTTTCGTTAGGGAGCAGAGGCGACGGCGCTCGTCGTCTCGTCGCGCTCGTCGTCGCGCCCGACGTAGGGTGGGGAAGCGCGCCTTTCTCTCGCTTGACGCGGCGCGGAACCGAGGGCAGCGCGCGCGCACGCGTCGACGGAGAGGGAGCTGTTGGGTGCCCGGAGGTGCCAGGCGGGGGCTTTGTGTGGCGGGCGCGGGGAACTTGTCGACGCAAGGGTTTTTCGGGGCGGAAAGGATGTAACTGAGCGTGGGGGATGATGCGTGGCTGGGTCTGCTTGTGACGATGGGCTGTATGTTGACTGTGTGTGAATGCGTTGCGTGTGGATAAAGGCGTGCGTCCTGCTCTTAATAGCCGGAGGGAGGGATGCCCCCCCCCAAAAAAAAGCTCCACGAACGCCTTGCGCCATTAGAGCGCCCGCACTTCAACACGCATCTTCTCCCCACCTCACTCACACAATCACAACATCACTGCCTCGCGCGAGCTCGTCCACGCATCAACAGAGAGAGCGAATCACGCAACACAAACACAGAAGCCTCAAAAGTTCGAGGCTCAGACGCAAAAAACAAACTCAATCGCCTTGCTTGGTGGCAAACACATCCCGGGCGCCCGCCGGTCAGGAACAATGCTCGCCTCTCGCCCGCCGTCCGTGCTCGCGGCAACGGGACGACCAGCGGCCGCGGCCGCGTCCGCCCGACCCTCCGCCGCGCTCCGGCCGTCAAACGCGCGGCGGAGACGCGCATGCGCGCCCGCCGCCGCCGCCGCGCGCGCCCCGCGGGCGGCCGGGTCCCCCATGAGCAGCGCGCCCCCCCGGGCCCCGGACCCCCTCCTCGCGCGCGACCCGCGACTGCAGCAGCAGCAGCAACGACCTGCCCCCGAGGCCAAAAAGGCCGACCCCTGGCAGGGCGTCCCGCCGACCGAGTACCGCGACGGCCCGCTGGCCCTACTTCTCATCTCTGTGTTCACCCGCAAGCTGGCGGCGGCGGCGGGCGCGCCCGCCACGCTGCCGCCGCGCACGCAGGTGACGTACGACGACTTTGTGCGCGTGGCGCGGGACGACATCATGGGCGGCGGCGGCGGCGCGGGCCGCGGGCCGCGCCTGGGCGCTGAGCAGCAGCGCGCGCTTGTGCGCAGCGTGCTTCTGTCGCTGGTGCCCCCGGGCCTGCCGGCGCTGTGCCGCGCCGTCTTCCGCCCCGCGCAGTGGACGGCCGAGCTCAACGCGCGCATCGCCGCGAGCACCTTCAGCTGGCTGGTCGGGGAGATGGAGCTGCGCGAGGCGGAGGTGGTCGTAGAGCGGCGGCCAAAGGCGCGGTCGGGAGGCGCGACAGCATCGGCGGCGGCGGCAGCGGTCAACGCGGGCGGTCTTATCACGCAGCCGTTGGCGGCGGCAGTCGTGGGCGCCTACCAGCAAGCAGGGCAGGACGACGACACTGACGAATACGACGAGGTCACGCGCCTGCAGCGCTCGGTCGTCCACATCAAGCGCTGCCGGTTCCTCGAGGCTAGCGGCTGCGCGGGCGCGTGCGTGCACATGTGCAAGCTTCCGACGCAGGACTTCCTCACGCGCGACTTTGGCCTCGCGCTGACCATGACGCCCAACTTCGACGACCTCTCGTGCGACATGGTCTTCGGGCAGGCGCCGCTGCCGCCGGAGCGCGACCCCGCGCTCGCGCAGCCGTGCTTTGCGCTGCGGTGCCCGACGGCCGCGCCGGCGCCGGCGTGCCCGCAGCTGCAGGCGGCGGCGGCGGCGGGGGCGGCGGGGGCGGGGGGCTTGGTTGTTGGGGGGGTCGGCGGCGGCGCTGCTGCGGCTGCTGCCTCCACTGTGGTGGAGCGCGCTGGGTCGGCGCGGTGAAGAGGGGATTGTGTTGAAATGTTGAGGACGATGATTGTTTTGCGCGACGCGGGGAGAGGGGCGTGGACGCGCGGGCGTCGGCGTCGGCGTCGGCGTCGGCGTTGGCGAACCGACTTGCGGCGTCGCGATGTAAGAAGCGCCGAGTGGACGGCTCACACACGCTCAGACGACCCCTCGGCAGCGTACGTTCGACCACCTTCATCACACCGCAAGCGCCAACGACGGAAGCAGCGCCAGAACCGAAGCCAACCAAACTCGTGTCGCGCGAACTAACGAGAGCCTCTTGAGCAAAACTGCCCTCCTCCCGCGACCTCTCGCTCGATCGCCCGCGCACACAGCGGCAGCAGCTTGACGTCAGCATCGTCACCCGCTGATTGCTGCCGTCGCCAGACAGTCAGCGGACTCTCGTCGCGCGCGCGCGTGCTCGTCGACGACACAGACAGAGGACGAAACCTCCCCCTCTCCCGAGAGGGCCCGTCCGCGGTCTCGCCAAGGACCAACAGCGACCAGCCTCGACCTCAACATGGGGCAGGGCCAGTCGGCGCCGGGTGCGCCTGGCGCGGACAAGAAGAAGGACCAGGTGCGTGCGTCCGAGGGCTGATCGATCGATCGCGTGTTTTTTTTTTCGAGCGCGCGCGCCGACCGCCGACGCTCTCTCTCGCTCGCACCGCTCCTCCTCCTCACCGCCCCTCCCCCCTCAAAAACCCAAGCGCGCAAAACCAACCAAACAAACAAAACAAAACCGCAGGAGAAGAAGAAAAAGTGGGAGCCCCCCGCCCCGCCCCCGCGCGTCGGCAAGAAGCAGCGCCGCCGCGACCAGGCCGCCTTCAGCGCGGGCGGCCGCCTCCCGACCGTCGCGCCGAACGCGAAGTGCAAGCTGCGCCTGCTGAAGCTGGAGCGCGTCAAGGACTACCTGCTGATGGAGGGGGAGTTCGTGGCGCGGCAGGAGGCGGTGCGCCCCGCGGACCAGCGGCAGGAGGAGGAGCGCGGGCGGGTGGACGACATGCGCGGCAGCCCGCTGTCGGTGGGCACGCTCGAGGAGATCGTCGACGAGTCGGTGCGTTTCTCCACACTCTTTCTTTTTCTCCGTCGTTCCTTTTCTCCTTCCATCCCGTCGGCGTCTTTTTGGTGGTCGTCAGCGTCGTTTCTCCTCTCGTCGTTTCCTTTCAATTGTGGCTTCCCTCTGCCTTTTTTGCTCGCCGCTTGACGCGCTGGGAAGCTCGACTCGACTCGCTCACGCGCACACCACCCACCCCTCCCAAAAACCGACAAAACAAAAACACGAAAACAACGACCGGTAAAACACACGCGCACAAAAAAACAAAACACAAAACACGCACTCCCCAGCACGCCATCGTCTCTTCCGCCGTCGGGCCCGAGTACTACGTCGGCGTGCTGTCCTTTGTGGACCGCACGGCCCTGGAGCCCGGCAGCAGCGTCCTCCTGCACCACAAGGCCATGGCCGTGGTGGGCGTGCTGGCGGACGAGGCCGACCCGATGGTCTCGGTGATGAAGGTGGAGAAGGCGCCGGTGAGTCATCAGTCATCGCTCACCATGATGAGTCACGAGTCATCCCGCATGTGTCACGAGTCATGGAGAGTTCTGTCCTGCTCGCGTTCCCACCCCCGTTGGCCCGCCTCACTCACGCACCCACCCATCCAACAAGCCCCCGCATTGCGAAACCACAACAACCGCCAACGTCCTCGTCCAACAAAAAATAAAATAAAAAATGACGCCGCCGACGCCGCAAAAACCTACACACACACAACAACAACACCAAAACAAAACCCCGCCTGCCCCCCCCTCAACCCGTGCAGCTTGAGTCCTACGCCGACGTCGGCGGCCTCGAGCCCCAGATCCAGGAGATCAAGGAGGCGGTCGAGCTGCCGCTCACCCACCCCGAGCTGTACGAGGACATCGGCATCAAGCCCCCTAAAGGCGTGATCTTGTACGGGGAACCGGGGACGGGCAAGACGTTGCTGGCCAAGGCGGTGGCCAACTCGACCAGCGCCACATTCCTGCGCGTCGTGGGTTCCGAGCTGATCCAAAAGTACCTGGGGGACGGCCCCAAGCTGGTGCGGGAGCTGTTTCGCGTGGCGGACGAGCTGGCGCCGTCGATCGTGTTCATCGACGAGATCGACGCGGTGGGCACCAAGCGGTACGAATCGACGTCCGGCGGGGAGCGCGAGATCCAGCGGACCATGCTGGAGCTGCTCAACCAGGTGCGATTCGTTTTTTTTTACTCTTGTCCGCTGTGTCGTGTTTTTTTTTCCCACTCGTCGCTCGGCGCTCGCCTCGCCCCTTTTCCCCCGATGGTTTTTTTCCGCGCTCGCGCGCAACCGCCGCCGCTTGTATCGCGAGCCCCCCGCCACCACACACAAAGCTCACACGAACGACACACATCAACCAACGGACAACCCCCCAAAAAATGACACCAAACAAAACATCGCCAAAAACGACATCAAACGAAACGAACAAAACGACAAAAACGCCCACCCCAAAACGCCGCCGCCAACCCCCCACGGAACAGATGGACGGGTTCGACGCGCTGTCCGAGGTGAAAGTGATCATGGCGACCAACCGCATCGACACGCTCGACCCGGCGCTGATCCGGCCCGGACGCATCGACCGCAAGATCGAGTTCCCCTTACCGGACGCCAAGACCAAGCGGCGCATCTTTGGCATCCACACGGGTGAGGGGGTCGTGTTTTGTGTTTGTTTGTTTTGTGGGGCGGGGGGGGGGCGTCGGCGTTTTCCCCTGGCAACGTCGAGGCCGGCGCCGGGGGGCGGCTCCCCTTGCCCGCCAACCCCCTCCCCCCAAGCCCCCCGCCAACCACCCACCATCAACCCACCACAAAACAACCACAACAACAACAAAAAAACAACAAAAACAAAAACAAATACACAAACCAAAAACAAAACAACACATACAAAAAAAACAGGCAAGATGACGCTGTCCGGCGACGTGTCGCTCGAGGAGTTTGTTCTGGCCAAGGACGAGCTCAGCGGCGCCGACATCAAGGCGGTGTGCACGGAGGCGGGGCTGCTGGCGCTGCGGGAGCGGCGCATGCGCGTGGGGCAGGCGGACTTCCGCAAGGCCAAGGAGAAGGTGCTCTACAAGAAGAAGGAGGGCGTGCCGGAAGGGCTCTACATGTGATCGATTTGGGGTATAGAGGGCGGGGGGAGAGGGGGCCGATGTGGTTTTTCCAGCGGGGGAGAGTCGGCCGCTTTCGTCTCTTTGCTTTTTGGGGGGGGGGGGGGGGGGGGGGGGGGGCGGCGGGCGGGCCCCCGCGCTCTCGCCCTTTGCGCGCGCGCGCGTTACGCATAAACGAACCTCAAATCATGAGAAGCAAGAGAAAGGCAGACCTCTGCGCGCGCGTGCGTGCTGGGGCGTGTGTTTTCAAGCGGCTCCACCGGAAGCGATCGAAGGCGCCGCCGGCGCCGGCCGATTTGCGGCTTTCTGTCAACAGCAGCGGCGCCTTTGAGTATCACCCGGACTCCCCCTCAATCGATACTCGTACTCGAAACCGACACAATGACACCGTCTCCCTGACGAAACGACGGGCGCAGCAAGGGTGACGACGGCCAACCCATCACAAACGGCGAAACCCATGGCCGCGCGAGGATCGACAGCAGCGGCGGGCCCGCTGCTGGCGACCCTGCTGCGCCGGCTGCAGTCGCTCGATGCATCGGCATCGGTTGTATCTGTGCCCGTCGCGCTGCGCTGTCACCGCCCCATCACCACCTCGACCGGCTCGCAGAGCGCGGCCGCCGCCTCCGCCGTCGCCGCCGCCGCCCAACGCGCGCCGGCCGCCGCCGCGCCTGCACGAACGGCCAGCGGCAGCGTCGGCAGCGGGCACGAGGCCCTCGTGCGCCTGCCGAGCGACCTGGTGGGCGCGGCCGAGGCCTTCATCGGCGCGACGGGCACGAGCGCCAAGCACGCCAAGCAGCGCGCCTGGCTGCTGAGCGAGGCGCTCAAGCGGCTGTCCCGAAGCGGCCGCGAGGGCGGCAGCAGGGGCGGCGGGGCGCCGCCGTCGGCCGCCGCCGCGACCGCAGCAGCAGCAGCCGCAGCCGCCGAGGAGTCTTCCTTCGTCCGCCGCACGCGTTCGGGCCGCCCGCGCGCGCGCGATCTTGCCGCCTTGGGCGACGTCGTGTCCGAGCGCGGCGCGGCCGCCCTCAGCGAGCAGGACCTGGCGCTCTACGTGTTTGGCGAGCGCGGCGCCGGCGGGCGGCGCGGAGGCGGCGACGACCGCGGGCGCAACCGGCGGCGGCTGCCGGCGGCGGCAAGCGGGCGGGAGCAGCAGCAGCAGCAGCAGCAGCAAGAGCCCGGCGCCGCCGACTCGACGCCCATGTACGACCGCGCCGACGCCGCGGCCTACGCCCTCGTGCGCCTGGCGCCCTGCTACGCGGCCTGCCGCGCGGCCATGGCCGAGGTGGCGGCGCGGCTAGGAGGCGCGGGGGGCGGGGGAGGGGGAGGGGGAGGAGGACGAGTGCCCGACGCCGCCGGCGCCTTTGCCTCGTCCGCCGCTGCTGCATCTTCGTCCGCCGTTGCGGCGCCCTTCAGGCCCCGCCGAATGCTCGACTTCGGCGCGGGGCCCGGCACGGCCGTCTGGGCCGCGCAGGACGTGTGGCTCGCCCCCTGGCTGGGCCAGGCCCTCGGAAACGCCGCCACCGCCGCCAACGCCAACGCCGCCGCCGAGGCCGCCCCCTTGCGCAGCGCGCACGCCGTCGAGCCCTCGGCGGCGATGACAAGCCTCGGCCGCCGTCTCGAGGCTGCCCGGCTCGCCTCGCTCACCGAGCTCGACGCCGCGCGGGCCCGCGCGGGCGGCCTGCCCGAGGGCCTGCCCCGCCGGCCCCTGGCCCCGGCCGTGAGCTGGGCCCCCTCGCTCGCCGCCCTCCGCCGCAGGGCCGCGGGCGGCGCGGGGCGCAGGCGCTACGACCTGGTGGCCTGCAGCTACGTCATCTCGGAGATCGCCGAGGCCTCTGATCGAGACCGCCTCGCCCGCGCGCTGTGGGACATGGTCGCCGAGGGCGGCGTGCTGCTGCTGGTGGACGCCGGCACCCCGAGGGGCAGCGCGGCGGTGCAGAGGGCGCGGGCGCTGGTGCTGGACGTGGCGCTAAGGCGGGCGGCCAAGCGCGACCGGCGGGCCGTCGGCGGCGGCGGCGGCGGCGGCGGGGACGAGGCGGCGGCGTCGCCGTTCGCGGAGGTCGCGTCGGACTTCGCGGAGCAGGCGCGCGAGGAGGGCGGCGCGTACGTGGTGGCGCCCTGCCCGCACGACGGCGGGTGCCCGATGCTGGCGGCCGCGGAATGGCGCGACGAGGTCGAGGGGGCGGCGGCGGTGGCGGCGGCGGCAGCGGCGGCGGCGGCAGGGACGGGGGGCGCAGAATGGGAGGACGAAAGCGAGGAAGACGACGCCGACGCCGACGGGAGCGCCGCCGGCAACGGCGGCTGGGCCGACAGCTGGTGCCACTTTGGGCAGCGGCTGCAGCGCCCGGCGTTCATGCGGTCGGCCAAGGCGCGGCCCGGCGCGCGCAGCGCCCGCCACGACCACCAGGACGAGCGCTTCAGCTACGTCGCGATCCGGCGCGGGAGGCGGCCCGAGCCGCTGCCGCCGGGCCATGCCGTGGTGGGTCTGCCGGCGGCGGGCGGCGGTGGCGGCGGCGGCGGCGGCGGCGGCGGCGTCTTCGGCACGCCGGCGGCGGCGGCGGGCAGCAACAACAGCGACGCTGCCGCGCGGCTGCCGCTGTTTGCCGCGGTGAGCGATGCCGATTTTGTACAGGAGGAAGAGGACGACGGCGACGCGGGTTCGGTGCTGGACGACCAGCTGCTCGAGGCGATCGACGACATGGTGCCCCCTGCTTCAATGATGGCGGGCGGCGACGGGCCCTCGCCCTCGCTCTCGCCGCGGTCGTCGCCGTCGTCGCGCGCCGCCGAGGAGGGCGACGGCGGCAGCGACGGCGACGAAGAAGAGGAAGAGGACGACGACGACGCGGAGGACGACGCGGCCGTGCCCGTGTCTCTGGGCGCGGGCCCGGGCCTGGTGGACCGCCTCGTGGCCCTGGACGCCGCGGGCGTCGAGTGGTGGCGGCCCGAGGCGCTGGCCGGGCTGCAGCAAGGGGGAGAGGGGGCGGCTGCGGCGGCGGCAACGGCGGCGGCGGCAGCGGGACCCTACTCGTCGCCGTCGCCGCCGCCGCCGTCGGCGGGCGCGGGCGTCGCGGCGGCGATGGCCGCGGCCGCGAGCGCGCCGCTCTCTCCGGCCAGGGCCGCACCAGGACAAGGCGGCGCCTCCGACGACGCCGGCGCACCCCCCGGCGACGACGGCTTTCGGCGCAGGCGCGCCGCGCAGGCCGCCCTCCTGGCCGCAGCGGCGTCGGGCGCGGCCGGGTGGGCGCGCCTCGTGCGGCCGCCGCTCAGGCGGGGCGGGCACGTGGTCCTGGACCTGTGCTGTGCGGCGGCGGCTCCCGCCCCCGCTTTGCCCGCCCCCCCCGCCTCCCTCCGGGGCCCCCCGATCAGGCGACCCTCCCCCGCGCCCGAGGGAAGGCTGGTGCGCGCGACGGTCACGCGCGCCAGCCTGGCGCGCGCGTGGGGCAGCGGCGGCGGCGGCGGCGGCGGCGGCGGCGGCGGCAACCGAGCGGCGGCGCCTACCGGGGCGGGGGCGGGCGCGGCCGCGTATGCCCTGGCGCGGTCACTGCGGTGGGGCGACGCGATGCCGCTGCCGCCGTTGCCGGCGTCGTCGTTGCAGGAGCGCAAGAATGGGCAGGGCGATCCGGAATAGGCGGCGCCAACGTCCCTGGCTGTAATGTCTTTTGCACTGGGTAAAATAGTTGATCCGAAACAAAACAAAGAAACAAAGAAACGATGGGCGCCAGGCGGGCGCGGTCCTTGGCGGCGCGGCGCGCCTCCTTGGCGCGGAAGGCCGCCTCGTCCTCCTCGTCGCCGGCCGCCATTTGTCGTTTGTGTGGCGCGCCGAGAGAGGAAGGAGAAACGCACTGGGCGGGCGAGCCAGGGAGGCGCCGGTGACGATTGTTGTCGTGTCGAATTACTCTACTAATCAAATGGGGCAAAGCAGTCACGATGCTACTAGCTGCTACCTAGTCCCATAACTTTAATCAAGGGGGGAAGTGGGGAAGATCTACCTAGGCCAACAACCTGCCAACCCAAAACGGGCGCTAACTTGAGATAAAAGGCGTCGCGAGGGGCGCCGGCAGCGGCGACGTGAAAACAAACATACGACCAGGGAAACGAACCGGCTACTTCATTTCCGACAAAGCGGGGGGCGTATAAGGGGACTCCTGCCCATCCGTCCTCCTCCCGCTCTCGCGAGAGGAACAAGAAGGGGGATGAAGAACAAGGAGCTGCTTTGCTTGGTCCGCCCTCAAAGAGCGCGAGCGGGAGAGAGAGTGAAAGCCGTCGCCTTTTGTTTTCTTTCGTTCCTGTCCTCGTCGCAAGGTGCAGAAAAAGAAAAACAAGGCGCACGAATGAATGCCCTAGTAGCAAGAGAGAGGACCTCTCTCTCTCTTACTTGGCGTACTTGGCGTTGTGCTCCTTCACCCACCCCGTGACGGTCTTGTCCGCGTAGGTCTCCTCGGGCGACCCCCCGTACTTGCCGCTCGCCGGGTGGATGCCCTGCACGTCCCAAGAGACCACGTTCCACAGGAAGACGCCGTCGACCTTCCAGTCGCGCCCGCCCATGCGGAACAGCTCCATGCCCTTGGCGTAGTACCGGTGCACGTAGTCGAGCACGGCCGGGTTGCGCAGCGGGTTGCTCTGCGGGCCGAGGAACTGCTTGGTGTTGCCGAGCCAGGGGAACAGGCCCGCCTGCGGCCCTGTGGGCGCAAGCACGTTGCCGCACTCGCTGATGCCGCCGCCGATGGCAAACTCGTTCATGAAGAACTTCTTGCTCGGGTCCTGGTGGTAGTAGGGCCAGTCGATGCCCATCTCCTTGAGCTCGGCGTTCTGCTTGCGGATGGCCGACTCGAGGTCCTCGAGCGTGGGGTCGGGCCCCGCGCGCGCGTAGTTGCTCACGCCAAAAAACTCCATCTCGCTAAAGAGGGCCTTGAGCGAGGGAACGTTGGCTTTCAGGGTCGCGTGGCTGGGCCACTGCGCAAAGGGCTTGATGGGGCCAAAGCCGCCGTCGTGCTTCCACCACACAGACTCGGGGATGGCGCCGACCTCGTCGGGCCCGCGGTTGATGACGCCCGGGATGTACCCGTGGTTGAACATGACGCCGAGCTGCACGGCGCCCGCGGGCACGCCGCTCGCCTTCAGGTCGGCGCGGATGGTGCGGGCGGCCTGGCGGTAGGGCTCGGGGTGGAAAAAGACGGTGGCGCCCATCTCGCCCTGCAGGCCGAAGTACAGGCGCTTCTTGGTCTGTTCGTTTGTGTTGGTGGTGGTGTTGTTGAGGGAGGGGGGATGATCCGGAAGGGCGAAAGGGATTAGTGGGGCGAACGCGATCTGTTTTTCCTTTTCCTTCCCTTTTTGGCGGCTCCAGTAGGGATAAAAAAAGCTCAAAAAGTCGACGAAAAAAACGCACCTCGCCCTTGTACACCGCCTTGGCCGCGTCCGCGATCGGCTTGAGCATGATGTCGTAGTACGACACGCCGTTCCGGTCCTTCTTCAGCGGGTCCATGACCATCATGTTGCGCCAGTGGCCCGACAGCGTGCCGTCGTCCAGGTGCGGCGACAGGAGCACGTCGTCAAACAGGTCGTGCGCCTCCTGCAGGCAGGCTTGAAAGCCGCGGCTGTAGCGCTCGATGAGGTTTTTGCCCACGCCGCCGGCCTTGAACTCCTCGCACGGCTGGTCCCACACGTACCGGGCGCAGAAGGCGTCGACCTTCTGGCTCTCGGCCCAGCCGTCGGGGTTGCAGCGGCCGACCATGCTCAGGTCGGACGAGTCGTCCTTCCAGTAGAGCGTTGGCACGATGCCGACCCTGTTGGTTTTTTTTGGTTGGGCGTCGGCGTGTTTTTATTGCGGGGGGTGGGAGGGGGTGAGCGGAGGAGACGGAGCGGTGGGGGAGGAGGTTCGCGTGCGAGGTCGGGGGTCGAGTGGACGAGGGGGCAGGACGCGAGCGCGCGTGCGCAGGGGAGGCGGGAGGGTGCGAGCGGAGGCGCGGGCGGAGGAGAGACGCGCACCGCAGGCCGCCGTCGCTGGCGAGAGAGCGACGAGGCGGGGAGCTGGCGAGCGGCCGCGCCGCGCTGTTTCTTTTTCTCGACAATAGAGGATAGAGAGGCGCGCGCTCCCTCCCCGGTCAACACAAAGCGCGCACACACCCTTTCCGAGCGCGCGCGCCTGAGAGACCAGGCGCGCGCGCGCGGCGGTGGTCTACCGGAGGGGGGGGGGGGGGGGGGA
>Ga0209390_10001678_pt1 | contig 41792 bp, 35 predicted proteins | sample BON01_FD_187212 | JGI IMG/M metagenome (GOLD analysis project Ga0209390, IMG submission 187212) | Freshwater microbial communities from Lake Bonney liftoff mats and glacier meltwater in Antarctica - BON-01 (SPAdes) (version 2) | ecosystem: Environmental > Aquatic > Freshwater > Ice > Glacier...
CTTCTAGCCCTACTTGGGCCTTGAACTCAGCACTGAACTTGCGTCGGTTTTTCTTGGACATATTTTTGATCGTTTTTCGGGTTTGGATTTAACGATCCCTCCTGTCCAGTTTTCCGGGACCACCTCACACCGCTGGAGCAGTAGTAAAAGCGACCCGTTGAGGGCTAGAAAACCAGCGTGGTTCGAACCTCGGAACCGCTCGATTAGCGGCTACGTCGTTTTTCCTACGAATGCGATTTGACACCCAATATCTCTAATGCAATTCTATGCACGTTCCCGCCTAGCAGGAACATTTGGGGTAACTCAGAAAGCAAATGGTCGGTCACTTAGGGGTAGGTGGCCGGCCAATTTTCTATAGGCCTAGCAGGTCGCGAGAGTGCTGGGGAACTGAGGGGTAAGGACTACCGGCTAAAGCGCGGCGCAACGAGGGAGCACGAAAAAACGCGCTCCGGTTGGGGAGCGCGCTTTGAGAATCAGGTGGGCATTTTACCGGTATTCTTCGCCGGTGATGGCGTTGATGATCTTGAAGTTCTCGACGTGGTAGTTGAGGTCGGCGCGGAAGGCGAGCTTCACGCCGAAGTCACGTTCCATGCGGACGAGGAGTTCGGCGTCTTCGTTGCGGAGCCGCTCCAGGATCGAGGGGTGCACGAGCACGCGGAGGGCGTGTTCCGTTTGGTTGGTCTTGAGGGTAATGCGACGAACGATAGAGGAAAGGCGACGTTGCAGCTCAACCGACAGGGTGGTGGCCGATTTCACGATACCACGTCCGCGGCAATAAGGGCAATCGGTGTAGAGATTGCTGGAGAGCGACTCCTGTTGGCGTTGACGCGTCATTTGCATGATGCCGAGTTGGGAGATCGGCAGAATGTGCGTCTTGGCGCGATCTTGCGACATGAGTTCACACATGCGCTCGTAGACGGCGTTGCGATGGCGACGCTCCTTCATGTCGATGAAGTCCATGACGATGAGGCCACCGAGGTTGCGCAGTCGGATCTGGCGGGAGATCTCGGCGGCAGCCTCAAGATTAACGGCATAGATGACGTTTTTCTCGTCACCGCCCCGGTTCTTGTGGGAGCCGGTGTTCACATCGACAGCGATCAGCGCTTCGGTTTCGTCGATGACGATCTCGCCGCCGGAAGGCAGACCGACTTTGCGCAGAGCGGTTTGCTCGATCTGGCGCTCGATATTGAAGCGCTCGAAGATGGGAATGTTGTCCTTGTAGAGGGCGATCTTGCCCTTGGAGCGGACCGAGATTTGCGCGACGGCGGCTTGAGCGCGGGCGTGGTCGGAAGGGTCGTCCACGAGTACGCGATCGACGTCTTCGGTGAGGAAGTCGCGCACGGTGCGTTCGACGATATCGGGCTCTTGATAGAGGCAGGCGGGGGCGTGGTCGCTCTTATCGCGGGCTTGGATCTGGGCCCAAGTCTTGAGCAAGAGGTGGAGGTCGCGAACGAAGTAGCGGGCCTTTTTGCCTTCGCCAGCGGTGCGGACGATGACGCCCATGCCCTCGGGGATAGTGAGCTCGTTGACGAGGCGTTTGAGGCGTTGGCGCTCTTTGCTATCCTCGATCTTGCGGGAAATGCCGCATTGGTCACTAAACGGCATGAGCACGAGGTAGCGGCCAGGGAGAGAGAGATTGGTGGTGGTGCGGGGGCCTTTGGTGCCGATGGGGCCCTTGGTAACCTGAATGACGATCTCGGAACCGGCGGGATACATCTTGGGGATGTCTTTGACGGTAGGTTCGGCAGCCCCCTTGCTTTTCTTCGTCGAACTGTTGACGCGAACGACCTCGATGGAGGAGTCGGTGGCGGCGGGAAGCATGTCCCAGTAGTGGAGGAAGGCGTTTTTGTTGTAGCCAATATCGACGAAGGCGGCCTTGAGGCCCGGGTCGAGGTTCTTGATGCGGCCTTTATAGATCCCGCCGACCATGCGGTTGTCGGATTCGCGTTCGATTTCGTATTTCTCGAGCACGCCGTCGACGAGCATGGCGACCCGCTTTTCGAGCGGTTCAGCGTTGATGATGAGTTCGCGGAAGGAGGTTTTCTCCTTCTGGAAAGCGGCGACGATTTTCTGGAGCAACGGACGTTGCTGGGAGCGTTCTTGGGCGCCTTTTTTCAGTACTTTTCGGTCGAGAGCCTCACCTTTTTTCTGGGTGGGCGGATGGGCCAGTTCTTCGTCATAGTGGGTGGCCGGGTCGCTGGAGGCAGCGTTGCCGCGGTTGGAATTCTGATCGCTCATGGTGGGTATTGTCCTGTGGTTGGACGGTGGTCCCGGCGGCTAAAGATGCGGTGCGAGGTTGCCCGTGCCGGCGTACGATATCGATGGAATGGTTCGGTTTCACGCGAAGTCCTTTCTGAATCGATAGACGCTCTGGACGAGTCCTTGCAGCAGACAGCAACTAAGCATGAAGGAACCACCGTAGCTAATGAAGGGAAGTGGTATGCCCGTGATGGGCACGAGTCCGATGGTCATGGCGATGTTTACGAACACATGCACGGCGAAGAGCACGGTGACGCCGAGGGCGAGCAACATGCCAAAGCGATCCCGGGCGAGGCCGGCGATGCGTATGCCATTAAACAACATTAAACCAAAGAGGCTGAGAACCGTGAGGCTTCCCAAAAGTCCTTTCTCCTCGGCGATAACCGAGAAGATGAAGTCGTTGTGTGCGACGGCACGAGGCAAGTAACCGAGCTGGGCTTGAGTGCCCTGCGTCCAGCCTTTGCCGAGTAAACCGCCGCTCCCGACCGAGATGAGTGATTGCCGCTGGTTCCAGCTGATGCCGGTGGGGTCAATCTTGTCGGGGTTGGTAAATGAAATGATACGATTACGTTGGTAATCGTGGAAAGGAATCCAGCTGTGGGGCTCGAATTTGCCCTTATCGCGGGTGTAGGAGTAGTTGTTCTCCTCCATGAAGTTGATATAGCGAGAACTGTCCCAAGTAATGACTCCGAGGAGGACGGTGAAGGCTCCGAGGGCAGCTACAAAAAATCGCGTCGAGAGACGGGAAACGTAGAGCATTGAGAAGACCATGGGGGGCAGGACGATAGCCGATTTGAGGTCGGGCTGAAGCAGGATAAGAAACACAGGAATTCCTACGGCAAGCGCCAACTTACCCAATACGCCTAAGGATTGGAACACGGTGCCTACTTTTTCGCGCATCAAGATACTGGCGGTGACGAGTAAGACGGCTGCTTTGGCCGGATCGGAGGGCTGAAAGCCCAGTGGCCCAATGCGCAGCCAGCGTTGGGCACCGTAAGCCTCGGTGCCGACTCCGGGGACGAGGACAAGCAGGAGGAGAATTATGGAACTACCGTAAAAAAAGTGATTTACGCTTAGCCAAAATCGATAATCGACCAGGGAGACGGCGGCATAGATCGAGAAGCCCACGACGATCCAAATGATCTGTTTCTCCCAATCATTGTCGCTGGTGGAGAATTGCGCACTGTAGATAAATGCAATGCCAATCGCGCTGAGCGTGGCGATGATCAGCGGAGTGCCGATATCCCACCGCTCACGCGTCGTCAGTTTGAAGAAACTGACCATTTCGAGTGGTGACCGGAGATTCATGGAGAGAAGAACGAACAGTCGAATGGCCGTTGGGACCAAAAGTCGAGGCGGCAACTCCGCAAGTTATTCGCACCTGGGAGCGGCGTAGAGTGAGAGAGCTCTGCTTGTGACCAGCCGAACCAACGCGAGGCCGAAACCGGAGTTTGTCACCCTAACGGTTACAAGTGGTCGCGGGAGGGGTGTTTAGGGTGGGGAGATGCGGCGGCAGGCGTCCGGGGGGCAGGGAATCGTCTGCTTCGTTTGGCGGTGGAGGGAGGTGTCCGGGATTGGAACGAAGATTTGCGGCGGAATACCGTAGCGCAGTGAATCTTCAGACCGGATGGGACGAGGGATTCGATTTGGTCCCGGCAGGAAAAGACACCGGGCGCGGTGCGGTATCCATGCCGCTGGCCAAGCCGAGGAGTATCCAGAATGGAATTGCTCCCATCGGGCCTTCCAGCACCACTCCGAAACAGGCGCTGAGGAATATTGCCGAGGCACCTCCCCACATGACGAGCAGGGATAAATTGTCTGATCGGGTCGCGCGCCAAGTCGCCTTCAGCATCAAGGTGATGAATCCCAGAAAAAGACCGAGTCCGACCAGACCCATCCGACCGAAGACGGTGATCAGAATCGAGTGGGGGCTACGCACGGTGAAATCGGTGGGATCGCTGAGCAAGTAGGTCTGTTCGAATTTCAGCGCGAGGTCATAGCCAAAACCCATCCCGGTGAGCGGGGCTTCAGCCCAGGTTTCGCGCATGACCAGATCCCACCAGACCCATCGAAATAGATTATTATCACCCTTACTGGAGGTGCCTTCGCCGAGGTAGTTGCCGGTTCCTGTCGGATCGGTGATCGAAACCGCGGCCTCGTAGATTTCGATGAGGACGGTGTCCTGCCATGATTCGTTGCTGAGGTAAGTAGATGCCACAATTGCCACGGAGGCCAATGCCCCGGCGACTCCGAGCCATGCCCCTAAGCGCCATCGCCCCGCCAGGGTGATGCACGCCACCAATACCCCCAAAGCGACGAGCGAGGCCCGGTTGTTGGTCGAGATGACCAGGCCCACAAGAAGCAGGCATAATACGAGGTTGAGGGGGCGACCTTCCTCGTCGAAGCGAACGAAGTGAAGCACGGCTCCGATCGAGGCATAGAGGCCCACGAGATCGGCTTTGTAAAATATCAAGGGGATCCCGCCGATGGACAGGTGCTGAATGAAGAAATCGGGGAACGCTTCGAAGAATAAGAACAATACTCCCATGGGCACCGTTGAAATTCGGATCACGGCCAACACCGATCGGCCGATGCTTTGATCCTGAATGGTCATCGTTTTGGCGATGAAGTAATAGGCGGCGTAGTAGACCGTGGCGAAATCCCGCACCGCGACGAAGCCATACGCCCGAGCATCGATCACCATGCGACCAGCGCCGAAAGCGATCCAAGAGAGAATCAGGCCGTCCATCCACGTGAAGCTGAAGGCGTCGTCACTTCGTTTGGATCTTTCGATAAAGATTAGGAAAAGCAGTAATCCGAGTCCTGCTTCACCGGGCAAGAGCGGCACGGAGGGGATGGGGTTGAACTGGGCGAATCCTCGATTGCCGATCAGGTAGCCGGCGACCAGTCCCAAGAGCACGACCTTGCCCAGTCTTTCGGAGTTGAGTTGATACAGGATCACTATGCCGGTGGTGACGAGCACCAGCGCGGGGAAAAGTAATCCGCCTTGGGCTACTTGCGCACCCACGACCACGGCCACAAGAGTTGCCCCGGCGATCCAAATTCGATCCCGCCAAACTGGGTCCAAGTTATTCATGCGGGTTTGGTCACTGAGGGGAAATCAGGGGCCTTGGCGTGGTCCCCCGCGAGGTGGGGGGGGAGGGTCTGGAAGTAGGACAGGCGGTAGGCTGATACCATCGACTCCTGCTTGAATCGTCGCGCCACAAAGTGGCGAGCGGAAGCGTTGTGGTGCTCGCCGATGGCCGCCGATTGGAGGGCTTGGGAGAGCATGTCGGCAAACCCGGACGGATCGTCGAGGGGAGCCAGCCAAGGGTAGTTTTCGGGCAAGGTCTCAGTGAGACCGGGAGCTCGGGCGGCTACGACGGGCAAGCCGGCAAAGGAGGCTTCGATGGAGACCAAGCCGAGACCTTCGAAACGTGATGGAACGATCATAACATCTGATTGCGCCAGGCGGTCGGGAAAGTCACTCACAGGGGGGATGATTTCGATCGACCAGCCGAGAGGAGGGTGCTGGCAGAATTCGCGCAAAATCGGGCCAAACTCGCCCTCGCCGTAGATTTTCAGCTCGGCGCGGCGATGATCGGGCAAGCGAGTTCGGCGGATGATTTCGGGAATCAGATCCGCGCCCTTTTCGTGTTCCAACCGCCCACCGAAGATAACTTTGAGGGGGGCCGATTCATCGCGGGGTGGTTTGCGAAGAGGGCCGGGAGACACTCCGTTGTAGATGACCTGAGGAGGAGTTGCAAAGGGAGCGGCCTGGGAAGCCTGCCGCAAGCGATACACCTCCTGAGCCGCACTCTGTGATACCGCGATGCAATGGGCGCGTTCCAAGCGGCGATCGCACCAGTGGCCGAGAGTCGGGGCAAATCTCCAGATGCGTGAGTTGTGGATCGTGCGGATCACGGGGATGGCGCGGTTCGCCCCGGGGAGGATTGACCAGAGGGCGTAGCTTGATTCTGGAATCTCGCAGTGCAGGTGGATCAAATCGGGGTGCGATTGATTGACCGCTCTTTGTAGTCCGGCGGCGCCACTGATCATACCTCCCCACCGCATCGGGATGCGAGGCCCCATGAACACCGGGATTTGATCCCGTTGGCAGCGTTGGAGCAGGGCGCGACCGGTGTCGTTGTCGGCCAGACCGCGAACGGCGTAGACGGAAAAATCGAATTCCGATTTCAACGCCGACATAATGGCGAGTGCCACGCGCTCCGCCCCGCCCAGGGCAAAGTGGGAAATGCAATGGAGCACTTTGGGGCGGTTTTTACTCATTTGGGCGCTCGCGAGTTATTCCCCGCTAAGTTCGAAGAACGCAATCCGGCGATAAACTGCAGAGTGGCGATTAACTCCCGCCGCAGCCGAGGAAGCACTGCAGCCACGGCAGTGAGTGCGATTAGGGCGATCCCAAGCGCGATCAATAATTGAAGGGCGGGGGATTTCATGGCCCCGCCCATGCGATCGCCGGCCGACAGGCCCAGCATCAAAATGGCCATCGTGATGCCGGGACCGATCAGGGCGGAGCCATAGTTTCTCACGGCGCCAGGGGTGTCGCGGAGCAGCCACCATAAACGAGGGATGGCGGAGAGGACTTGGGCGCCGGCGACGCCCAAAGCGATCCCGTCAACGCCGGAAGGAAACCCGAGATAGATGGCGACGAGCGTGAGCGGAATAGTCACGGCGGCGGCGTGGGTGAGACGATTGGTCCGACCGGTGGCGATGTTGATGGATTGGGCCATCAGGATGAGAGTCGTGGCGGCGCTACCGATGGCCAAAGCGCGGAGCAGCGGAGAGGCGGCGAGCCAATCTGAACCCAGCAGTAAATGAATCGTCGTATCTGGCATTACGATACAGAGGGCGTAGCAAGGGAGGACCAGGTGGGCGATAGGGGTGACGGTGTTGGCCGCGTGTCGTTCGAACTGGTCGGACGTGGGACTCAAGCGAGAGAGGGTGGCGACCAAGACCTGACCTAGGGGCAGGGCGATAAACTGCGTCGGCAGGGTGAGCAGTTGGCTGGAGCGGGAATAAAGGCCGAGCGAATGAGAACCAAACCAACGGCCGATGGCGGCGCCGTCGAGCTGGGTGGCGAGGAAGGCGAGGGCTTGATTCAGCGTCACGTGGCGTCCGACCCTCCACAACGGCATGAGGCAGCCGGGATGAAACGTCCAGTTGGGGCGCCAAGTGGTTTCGCGCCAGGCGAGGATCGTGGAAACGCCTTCGGAAACCAGGAGGAATACCACGAATGAATAGGGCCCGAAATCGGCCATTCCAGCTGCGACCATGGCGATGGTGCCGACGACAGCGCCGATGGCCTCGACTCGATTGGCGCGGTCGATTTGGAGGTTTCGCTGCAATTGAGTCCGCACAAATCCACCGGCGCCGATGATTAGGAATGCCCCGCTCATCGATTGCATGATGGGGGTGACGGGGGCACTGCGAAACCAGTGAGCGACGCCGGGGGCGACCAGCCAAGTGAGTCCAGTGAGGACGCCTCCAATCAAGAGGTGGGCCGAAAACAAGGAGTTGAGTTGGCGCTGGTCCAGCGTCCGGGCCTGCACGGCGGCGGTGCCCAAACCCGCATCTCGAAACAGGGCGAGCATCCAGAAGGCGCTCGCGGCCATCGCAAATTGGCCGAAGCCCTCGGGGGCGACGATCCGGGCCATGACGACGACCGAGACGATCTTGCAAAGCACGCGAATCGCTTGAGTGAAAAGGGTCGAACGGTACCCGGTCGCGGCCTTTTTCAAGATCGAGTCAGTTTGTTCGTTCCCACTGCTCATGAAAGGACACCGGCGAGGGTTTGAGAAATTCGGCGTAGATGCGCCGGGAGCGTGTAGTGATCGAGAAAATGTTGGCGATGGAGGCCGATATCGGCGGATTCGGCGACGAGTTGCAGAATCGTAGGTCCAAGTGAGATGTCATCATCCGCGATGAACGTCCAGCGTTTCGAGCCAGGGGGTTTCATTTCCGGAATGGCGCGCCAGGGGGTGGTGAGGATGGGCAGATCTGCCGCGAGGGCTTCGAGGAGCACCAGAGGAAATGCTTCGTTGGCGTAGGTGGTGGGAAAAATCAGGAGATCACTTTTTGCGAGGAGGTTCCGCTTGGCTGAGCCCGAAACGAAGCCGACGTGGCTTAGCCGCGCGCCCCAGCGGTTTTGCGTCGCGGTGAAACGTTCGGCGTCGATGGGGGAGGCGAATTGACCGGCAAAAGTCAAAGTGACGGCTTTTGGCGTCGAGGCGAGGGCATCGATGGCGCGGAAGAGGCCTTTCGCCTCACTGCCGCTGCCCAAGAAGAGAAGATTGATCGGATCGGTGGATTTCCGGGGGAGGCGGACGGGAGGGGTGCGGCCAAGGAACGGATCGGCAATGCCATTGGGAATGATGGTGGTTTGGCGCGGTTGAAAAATTTGGCAATCTTGATGCAGGGCATTGCCTAGAACGATGGAGAGATCGGCGCGGTCCAAGGTGGCGTGAGCGAGTTTTCGTTCGAGTGGGGTCGCAGAGTTTTGGAGCCAAGTCCCGAGGCCGCTGGCGTGCCAATGCAGGATTAACTTGGGGACGACGGGGCGGAGACGATGGAGAATCAGCAGGTCACGCCAGAGGGCGATGCGCTTGCCGGGGGCAGGCACGTAGTAGAGGGCATCGCAGTCGTGGCTCCGGGCGGTGCGGATCGCGGTGTTGGTGGATCGCCAAGCGGAGAGGAGTTTGCCGGGTTGCCAGCGACCGATGTCGGTGGATTGGCGCGAGAGGCTGAGATTGACGTGATGGAGCTCAATCTCGGGGGCCACCTTCGACAGACCGTTGACCAGTGATTCGACCATGATGCTTTGACCGTGGTGCGGGGGAGGGGTCTGGGCTAGAACAAGGAGTTTCACCGGGAGCTTGGAAATTACGTCAGAGCAGCACTCACTGGGCAGCACCGTGAACACGCCCTCGTCTCAAGCCCAGCCCAGATTCGTATCGCGATGGCCACTCATGGCGGTGATTTGCTGCGGGGTGGTCGGCGGGGTGGTTTGGCAGTTCTGGGGCAATGCGGTGCGGGGCTACATCGATACGTCGTCGGTTTTTTGGTGGTGGGGGTGGCAGTGGTTTAATCCGGATTCGGAGACGCAGCACGGGCCGATAATTTTGGCCCTGGCAGGGTGGGTGTTTTGGCGAAACCTCAAGCAGGCGGAAGGCGATGGGCGGAGGCAGGACTCTGCGTTGGTCCCGGCAATCATCGCGATGGTGGGGGGATTGGGCATTCATTTGCTGGGCTATGCCGTGCAGCAAACGCGGATCTCGATCTTCGCACTTTTGATCTTTAGTTGGGGCGTGATGCGCCTGGCGGGTGGAGTAAAGTGGGGGCGGGCGGCGGCGTTTCCGTTGGCATTGTTGTTATTTGCGGTGCCGATGGGGGCGCTGGATTCGGTGGGGTTTCACCTCCGGGTGTTGGTGATCGCGACGACGGAAGTGTTGGTCAATGCGATCGGGATCGAGGTGGTAAGGAACGGCACCCAGCTGTTCTCGCCGGACGGAAACTATCAATACGATGTGGCTGCCGCGTGTTCGGGCGTGCGGTCGTTGATGGCGTTGTTGGCGCTGTCGGCACTGGTGGGCTATTTCGGGTTGAGGTCCAATCGGTGGAGGCTGGGCGTATTTTTACTGGCGTTTCCGCTGACGGTGGTGGGCAACGTGGTGCGGATCTCGGGGATCGTTTTGGCGGGGGAATGGTTGGGGCAAGAGGCGGGTGAGTTCCTGCATGATTGGGCGGGATTTGTCGTGTTTTTGGTGGTGCTGGGCGGTGTGCAGGTGGCGGTGAATTGGCTTGCCCAGTTCGAGGCAGCTCCAGGGCTGAAAAACGGCATTGATCGCCCGATTGGTTACAAATGGACGGGGGCGAGGGCTTCGTGGGTGGGGGGAGGCGTGCTGGTGGTGGCGGTGGTGACGGTGCTGCTGATTTCGCGGTTGGATGCGTTGAGCGTGCGGGCGACGGCGGGGGTGCCGCTGGCGGCGGACGGGATCGATCCGCAGGAGTTACCGGTATTCTTGGGGAGTGATTGGATCGGGCAGGAGGCCGAGATTTCTACGGTGGAGCGGGAGCTTTTGCCGGAAGACACGGGGTACGCGCGCCGAAATTACGTCTCGTTGGACGATCGGTCGCGGCAGGTGTTTATATCGGTGGTTTTGAGTGGTCAGGACCGCACTTCGATTCATCGCCCGGAGTTGTGTTTGGTCGGCCAAGGGTGGTCGATTGTAGGGCAGACAAAGGGGAGCTTTGGGGAGGGAAGCGGCTTATTTCCAGCGACTTGGTTGAATTTACGGCGCGAAGTCGTGGGGCTAGGAGGACAGCGTCGCGAGGTGCCGGCGTTGTTTGCCTATTGGTTTGTCGGGAGAGATCGGGTCGTGGCCACCACGGGGGAACGATTGTGGCACACGGCGCTCAATCGATTGCGTTTAAAACCGGATCGCTGGGCTTATGTGGTCGTGCAATCGGTGGTGCTTCCGGGGGAGACCCAAGATGCCACCCGGGCTCGGATGCAGCAGGTGGTAGGTGGGTTAGCGCCGCAGTTAACGCCAAGGGAGTTTTAAATTGGCCACCGAGAAAGATTGAATTTTGAAGGAGGCGAGCCAGCATTCTCGGCGTATTGCATTCAACTAGTGTCGCCGACTTCGCCTTGTTGTTCGCTGTGAGTGACCCAGCAGCCTGGTCCCTCGCGGCTGCGCTGGTGCTTGGAACGGTGGCGGGGTTTGTTCTGAACGGGAAGCTAGGTAAAGGAGCACAGGAACAGGCGGAAGAGCGGGTCAAAGAGGTTTTGGAAGTCGCCCGACGGGAGGCGGCGGTGGAAGTGAAAGAGGTCAAGCAGCAGGCAGAGGCGGAGATGGCGGAAAAACGAGCAGAGTTCGCGCGGGAATTCGATCGGAGGGAGATCGAGGTCGATGTGAAGCTGCAGGAGATCCGGTCGCATGAAAAATCAATCGCGGCGCTAGATTTCGAATTGGAGCAAAAAGGGGAGCGAATGAACCGGGAAGATGCCGCGAATCGCCAGGCCCGGGACGTATTGCGGGCTCAGTCAAAATCGCTCCGCCGAAAGCTGGATGGTATTGCGGGGATGGATGCGCAGGAAATTGAGCGGGCGTTGCGAGAGGAAGTGGAAATTGAATGTCAGGATGAACTGCGGATATTGAGGCGGCAGACGTTGGATCGTTCCGAGCAGGATCTCAATAATGAGGCCCGTCGGGTGCTGATTTCGGCGATGCAGCGGCTATCGTCACGGCCTAATAATGATCTCACGGCGACGATTGTGCAGTTGCCGACGGAAGAGATGAAGGGGCGAATTATTGGGCGAGAGGGGCGGAATATTAAGTCATTTGAAGCGTCGACTGGCGTGACCCTCTTGATTGATGAATCTCCGCAAATGGTGCTGATTTCGTCGTTTGATCCGGTGCGCCGTGAGGTGGCGCGGGTCGCGTTGGAGGGGCTGGTGAAGGACGGTCGAATTCATCCGGCGAGTATCGAAGACTTTGTGCAGCAGGCGCGGGATGAGATCGACCTCAACGTGCAGCAGGCGGGTGAAGACGCGGTGACAAAACTGGGGGTGAACGGGCTGAACCCGGAGATCATCAAACAGATGGGCCGGCTTAAATATCGATTTTCCTACACGCAGAACGCGCTCGATCACTCGGTGGAGGTGGGCTTCTTGTGTTCGATGCTGGCGAGTGAGCTGGGGCTGGATCCGGCGATCGCGAAACGGGCGGGACTGTTACACGACATCGGCAAGGGCATCGACGGAGATTACGAGGGAAGTCATGCGGCGATCGGGGCGGATTTTATTCGGCGGCATGGTGAGACCCAGACGGTGACCAATGCGGTGGCGGCGCATCATGAAGAAGTGCCACCGGAATCAGTTTACGCGGGGTTGGTGATTTTGGCAGACACCGTTTCGGCGGTGCGGCCGGGGGCCCGGGCGGAATCGATGTCGAGTTACATTCAGCGATTGGACCGACTGGAAAGCTTGGCCACTTCCGTGGATGGCGTGCGACAGGCTTATGCGATTCAAGCGGGGCGCGAGGTCCGGGTCGTGGTGAATCCGCAAGTGGTTTCGGATGATCGGGCGAGTGAGATTGCCAAGGAATTACGCCAACGGATTGAAGATGAACTGCAATATCCGAGCACGATTCGGATCACGGTGATCCGCGAGAATCGCTACACGGAAACGGCGACCTAAAGTCGGGTTTCGAAGGGGGCGGGCAAGGTGAGATCTCGGGATTGAATCGAGATCGACTGCGCGGGGAGCTGCGAGCAGGTCGTTGCCTAATCCGAGATGAATTTGAACACGTTGAGTATTAATAAAGGGAAACCTATTTCTGCGGTGCGACAAAGCATGCGGATGAGTTCTTGGGAGGCGATTTACGCGATGCCGTTGGTGTACACCTCACAGCCGGCGAATCTGGTGCTGGCGGCGTTGTTGGCGGAAGGATTACAGCTCGCGCCGGGACCGTATGGCTTAATCGTATCGCTGCCGTTTTGGTGTAATATGGTGCAGTTGGTGGTGACGCCAACGTTGGGTCGGTGGTTGAGCATGAAGCATATTTTTGTGACCACGATCTGGTTGCACACCGCGTGTTGGGCGGTGTTGGGCAGCGGGTTGCTTTTGGCGCCGGAATGGGTGAAGGCGAATGCGGTGCCATTCGCGGGCGGATGCATCCTTGCTGCGGGGATGGTGGCCTCGGTCATGGGCGTTGCCTGGACAGCGTGGATGCAGTCTTGGGTGCCGGATCGAGTGCGAGGCACCTACTTCGCGAAACGGAATCGATTGGCACAGGTGTCGAATATGGTGTTTCTGCTGGCGGCGGGAGTCGCGTTGCTACGGCCGGAATTGGAGGTGATCGCCGGGATAATTTTGTTCGCCTGTCTGACGCGGGCGATTTCCGCCGTGATGGCGCAGCGGACCCCGGCGATGGGCGATCCGGTCGCAGCGGTGCCGATCTCTTGGGGGCGGCAGTGGCAGACATTGCGGGAGAATAAGCCGTTTTTGCGGACGGTGCTTTTCATCGCGGCGTGGGGAGCGGTCTTGAATGGATATGGAGCATTTCAACCGGTGTTCATGCTGAAGAGTTTGAGTGAGTCGGCGGGGGCGGCGAGTTTACCGTTGGCGTTGTCGTTACTGTTCGGCGCGTTGTCGCTCCCGGCGTGGGGAAAGCTGCTGGACAAGTATGGGGCGAGACCGGTGTTGATGTGCGCGGTGCCGTTGTGGGCGTTGGTGAGTTTACCGTGGGCATTTGTGACGCGAGATACGCAGGGTTTGCTTTACGTGGTTTGGGCGCTCACGGGGGCGGTCAATGCGGGGATTGTGATCGGCCAGTTAAATTTATTGATGAAGTTGATGCCCAAGGAGAGTAAGGCGTTGGCCGTGGGTTTTTCGATCGCAGCGGCTTCGGTGGGCACGGCGATCGCGCCGATTTTGACGGGACAGTTGCTGGAAGGGCTATTGGCGCGAGGGTGGAGCGACCTGCAAACTTACCACGGATTTTTTGCGACGATGCCTGTGGGGGCGATTGTGGTGCTCGTGCTTTTGCGGCGGGTGCAGGAACCGAAAGCCGCGCCGGTTGAGCATGTGTTGGGGGCTTTTCGTAATGTGCGCACGTTAGGCGCAGCGTTGGGACTGGGGTTTCTTTCCCAGACTTTGTTCACCCCGCGAGGAAAGGGTAAGCGGACGGAGTATTGAGAAGGGGGGGGAATTGGGGGCTTAAGTTTCACTTTCCAGCACGCATGACCAAACTCCGCTGACGAATCGCCGCCCTCATGGTGACAGTATCTTCTTTATTGGCCGCGGAATCGATTCCTCGAAGAAAGGTTGGTGATCGCGCGTCGGAGTTTACGATTCAAGATTCTAGTGGGACAGAAGGGAATCTGAAGGGGCTGGTGACAGAAGGACGGTGGCGGTGGTTTTCGTGCGGGCGGCGGATTGGTGCCCGCATTGCCGACGGCAATTATCCGAGTTGGACGCGGCGCGAGCCGCGGTGGCAGCGAGGGGCGGTCGGGTGGTGGTGCCGGGTTATGCTTCGGTAAAGACGAATGCGATGGCGGTGGCAAAAATGCGCCTTTCTTTCCCATTACGATCAGACCGGGGTGAGCCAAGTGATCGATGCCGACGGAATTCGAAATGGGGAGGCGAAAGGGCGCGGAGCGGAGATGCTTCATCCGACGGTATTTGTGGTCGATTCAGACGGAATGATCCGAGTGAAGTTGAGCCGCGAGGGGGCACCGAGTGCGGCCCGAGAGCGGCGAAATTCGAGCGGCGTTTAAGAGTCTTTGAGCGATTGCGGTCCCAACCTGATTCCCGGGTGAATTGGCGCTGACGTCGGATCGACTGTTTACCGGCGTCCTTGGGGTGATCTTTGATGGTCTTCTTGCCTGAGGCAAACCGGGGCGGTTCGTTCCACTCATCGTGAAATGATCCTTGGGATCGTCGGCTCGTGCTAGTGAACAGGGGACGGCGCGAGGCATGAGTGCGGATGCTCGCGATGGCGGCGCTTCCCGGGGGGCTCGGCTGAGTGGTATTTGCGGGGGTATTTGCTGCATCGGGACCGTTTGGGTTTGCTGCAGTCGATCACGTTTCGATTGGCCGACAGTTTGCCCCAAGCCAAACTCAAACAACTGGAGGAGGAGCTCAGCAGCTGGCCCGAGGAGAAGCGTGATGGGCAACGCCGAGTGCGGATCGAGGAGTGGCTGGACGCGGGCATGGGGTGTTGCGCACTGGGTCACCCCGACTTGGCACGGGAGGTCCGGAATGCGCGGCTTCACTTCGACGGCCAACGCTATCGGTTGCCGGCTTGGGGTCTCATGCCAAATCATGGGCATGTGCTGATCGAACCGCTGGTTCTTGTCGTCCCCATGGTGCAGGGATGGAAATCAGTGAAGGCGCGTTGGGCTTTGTTGCGCAACGACTCGTTGGGCTTGGGCATTCCGGATCCGCACCGGCTTTGGATGGGGGAATACTGGGATCGCTACATTCGGGATGAGCGACATTTTCTCCGGGTGATCGTTTATATTCACGAAAACCCGGTGAAAGCCGGGTTGTGCCGTGGTGCGGGGGATTGGGCTTGGTCGAGAACGGGTGGGGCGGACTCAGGGAATGTAGATGCCCAAGGCTGTTCCAGATATTAATAATCGGGCCGACGGGAGCGTCGGCGCTCCCAGGGTAAACGAACTGGCGCTAGTCTTTTTGGAGGGTGGCGAGGGCGGCGGTGTGGAGTTCGGGGGTGGCGGCGGCGATGATTGATTCAGCGGGATAGGGGGGGTGGCCCGACCAGTCGGTGATGGTGCCGCCGGCGCCGCGGACGACGGGGATGAGGGCGGCGATGTCCCAAGGGTTCATGATGGGATCGACGCAGATATCCACGAATCCAGTCGCGAGAAGAAGGTAGCCGTAGCCATCCGCCCAAGTGCGGTAGAGTCGGGTGGCGTCGATGAGACGGTCGCAGGCGGCACCGTTCTGATAGCGGGCGAGATTGCGATGGTCGCTGGTGACGAAGGTGGATTCGGCCAAGGAAGTCGTGGAGCGGGTGCGCACGGGCTGGCCGTTGAGGGTGGTGGTCGTATTGTCGCCGATGACGAGTTGACCGAGGGTGGGTTGGTTGATGGCGCCGAGGACGGGTTGGCCGTGGTGGAGGAGGCCGATGAGGGTCGTCCAGAGCGGGACCCCGGTGATGAAGCTTTTGGTGCCGTCGATGGGATCGAGGACCCAAACCCATTCGGCGTCGGGGTTCAAGTCGCCGTGTTCTTCGCCGATGATGCCGTGGGTGGGGAAGCGAGCGGTAATGAGGTCGCGCATGATTTTCTCGGCACCGCGATCGGCGGCGGTCACGGGTGAGTCGTCAGACTTGAAATCGACGGCGGTGCCGGGGTTGCCGAAGTAGGGGGCAATAAAATCGGCGCTGGCTTGGGCGAGCTCGGCGATGAATGGGCGATAGGGCGAGAGATTCACAATGGGGAGTTTGCGGACGGGGCGACGGTATGACACGGACAAATTGGTGAGGTTGTTTCAATTAGCACGATGATCCAGAATCGAACAAAAGAAAAACGAATTGGAAGGTATTGCACATTAGCAGTTTAGAATGATATCCCTTCCGGGAACGCGATATTGGCGGCATGCAAGGTTAGACATTTTCGAAACAATCAGGCCTTCTTATAGTCATGCGCATTCCTGATAAATCTTTAGATGGCAAAGTGGCCTTGATCACCGGAGCGGGCTCTGGGATCGGTCGTGCCACCGCAAAATTGTTAGCTCACTGCGGCGCGAATGTGGCGTTGCTCGGGCGCACTGAATCTGAACTGCGTGAGGTGGCCGATGAAATCAATGGTGCGGCGGAAACCTCGGGCAAGGCGATGCTCTTCGTGGCCGACGTCACGGATGAAGGAGCGCTTAAGGTGGCGGTGCGGCATATCGTGAAAACGTGGAGTCGGCTGGATATTCTCTTTGCGAATGCCGGAGTGAATGGGAAGTGGGCTCCAATCGATGAGATTACTTCGGCCGAGTGGGATCACACCTTGTCGACAAATCTCAAAGGAACATTTTTGAGTATTCAGGCCTGTGTGCCTGCCATGCGAAAGGTCGGCGGCGGAGCGATCGTGGTGACCTCTTCGGTCAACGGCACGCGGATGTTTAGCAACTCTGGTGCTTCGGCTTATGCGGCTTCCAAGGCGGGCCAAGTCGCCTTGGTCAAGATGTTGGCAGTGGAGCTGGCGGATGATCGTATCCGGGTGAACGTGATTTGTCCGGGATCGATCGAAACCGAAATCGACGACAATACGAATCGCACGCACATCGATAATCTTCATGCGCCGGTGGAGTTGCCCGAGGGATCGATTCCGTTGACCGGGGGGCAAGCCGGCACGGCCGGCCAAGTGGCCGAGTCGGTGTGGTTTTTGGTGTCGGATGCATCCAGTCATACCACGGGTACGGAACTCTTCATCGATGGGGCGCAGTCCTTGCTCGTGGGGTGAACTGCCTAGGAGCCCGACGAAGGAAGTTTTCTTGCTATCATGGGTTGAAGGGCGACGAAAATGACCGCGTCAGATGCTCAACCCGAACCGAATGAGTCCGTTCCGCTCGAATTGATCGCGGAACGAGCGCGAAAGCTGTGGCAGGAGCGAGGAGTCGACTCGACTCGCGACATCGAAAATTGGTTTGATGCTGAGCAGGAGTTACGACGGGAGTGGATGCAGGCGGAACAGGAGCAGCAACGGACGGTGGTGGCACCGCGACGTCGGTCGCACTCGAAGAAGTAAGGTCACGGTAAATTAAGGCGTTGGCACGAGCGGGCATCATGGTGTGTTAGCAGGCCATGTCGTGGACCGAGCAGTTGATACATTTTGTAGATTTCGAGGGGAGTGTGGGATCGGGGATCCTGGAGTATGGGGTGGTGTCCTTGCGTGGGGGGGAGATTGTGGAAACGACGACGCGACTGTGTCGGGCGACCGGGCGGGTGCGGGATGAGGATGTGGCGGTGCACGGACTGGCGGCGGCAACGGTGGCGGCGCAGGCGCCGTTTGGGGATGAGTTTGAGCGATTTGCCCGATTGAGGGAATCGGGACCGTTGGCGGCACACTTTGCCCAGGCGGAAAATACCATGATCAAGAGCGTGTGGGCGTATCCGCGAAATTCGCCGGATTTTGTGCGACCGGGTAACAAAGCGGCGGAGTGGGGACCTTGGGTGGATACGGGGAGGCTTTTTCCGCAGCTTTATCCGAAGCTGGAATCGGCTAAACTGGGAGCACTCGTGGAGCGTGGCGGACTGCAGGGCGAATTGGATGTGGTGGCGGCTCGATATTGTCCGGCGGACCGTTGCCGATATCATGCGGCGTTGTACGACGCGTTGGCGGGCGCGCTTTTGCTGCGGAGGTTGGCGAAGGAGCCGACCGTCGCGGCGCAGTCTTTGGCTTGGTTGCTGACGATGAGCACGATGGACCCGCAAAAGCGGGCGGCGATGACCCAGGAGGATTTGTTCTAGCAAGTCCGTCAGTCTTCCACGGGGTAGTGTTTTAAGCGGAAAATCTGAGCGAGGGATAGGGCGGCGAAGACTGGCGCAGTGCGCAGGTAGCGTTGGGCCAAACGAGCGGGTTCCTGTGTGGCCCGCCAGAGCCATTCCAGGCCGCTGCGTTGGATGGGTCGGGGGGCTTGACGGATTCGCCCGGTGAGAAAATCGAAAGCCGCGCCGACGCCGAGGGCGATGCCGAAATCGGTCTCGGATTGCGCCAGACGACGCATGAAGGCTTCTTGTTTGGGGGTGCCGAGTCCCACCCAAACGAAGTCGGGTTTGGCGCGGGCGATGGCATTGAGAGGCAGATCTTCGACGTCGTCCACTTGAGGGGGGCTATGTGACCCGATGATCGAGAGCGAAGGATAATTTTCGGCCATGCGTTCGGCGAGAGCGGTCGCGACCCCGGGGGCTCCACCATAGAAAAAGTGCGTTTGACCCGTTTTGGCCGTGGCCGCGCAGACGGCGTTTAAAAGATCGGGACCGTAGACGCGATTAACTTCGGGGTGCCCCGCGAGTCGACCGAGCCAGACGAGGGGCATGCCATCGGGGGTGGCGAGGAGGGCACGATTGAGGGTCCGGCGATGAGCGGGATCGCGTCGGGCGCAGCTAATGGAATGGGCGTCGCAACAACAGACGTATTGGCGACGGCGGCGGGGGAGCGATGCGAGCAACGTCGCCGTCGCGCTCTCTAGATTGAGGGCGTGAATACCGACGCCCAAGACATTGAAACGGGGTGTGGCCACTAGGCTTATGGGATTGGAGGAACTGAATCCGTTTGGCAAGTTTCAGCGCAGAGTTCGATTATGCTGAATCGAGCTTGGCGAAAAGGTCCGGGAGGGAAAGTTCAGCGAGCGACACGAGGCGAATAGTCGCGTGAGGGAAATCGTAGTGAACGGTGCTGGGGTTGGGAATCACCACGACGCGGAGGCCGGCGGCGTGGGCGGCCTCGTGTCCGGGAGGGGAGTCTTCGAAGGCGACGGCATGGTGGGGGTCGACGCCCAAGGCGGCACAAGCCGCGAGGTAGACATCGGGGCCTGGCTTGGGGTGGGAGACGTCGTCGCGACAAATGGTGGTATTGAAATATTGATCCAACCCGAGGCGTTGCAGATGGGAGTCGACGTGGTCGTGGAAGGAATTGGACGCGACGGCGGTGGGAACCCCGAGGGACCGGGCGTGCTCAAGTAGTCGTTCGACGCCGGGAAGGATGGGCTGAAAGCGGATGATCTGATCCTTGTGGGATTGGAATTGAGTCTCGAGGGCGGCGATATCGGCGTTGGGGCCGAACGCTTGCCACGGATTGTAGGCGACGCCCGAGTGACCGATGATTTTTTGGCCAGCGAGAAGATCGAATTCCAGTCCGGCGTCCTGATGCACTTGGTTCCATGCCCGCAGCAGCGGGGTCTCGGTATCGAGAATAAGGCCGTCGAAATCGAGGATGAGCGCACGGATCATGACCTTACTGTGAGCGTTATGATCCAGTGGGTGCAAGGGGCGGCGGGGGAAATCTCGGTAAGGTTTAAGCAAACTTGCGCCGATCGAGCTTATCGACGAAGGCTTAATTATGATTCACCCAATCCGCCGCCGGCGAATTATTGGTTATGCACTGCTCCCTTTTCTGATCTCAACCATGCTCAACGCCGAAGCCAAACCTAACACTCGTGATCGTGCTGAAATCGCCGACAGCTATAAATGGGACTTTTCCCGGATCTACCCCTCATGGGTGGAGTGGGAGGCGGACATGAAAGCGTTGGCGACGCAGATCGATACCTATGCGGCATTGCAGGGAACCTTAGCAAATGGAGCGGCGGCGGTGGCGCACGCGCATGAATTGGGTGACGAGATCGGCCGGATGCAGTATTTGTTATATCGTTATCCGCAATTGCAGCGGGATGTGGATACCCGGGACACGGGGGTGTCGGGGCGGTTTCAACGCGTCGGGGCTTTATTTGCGAAAATGGGGACGGCGACCTCGTGGTTCACGCCGGAGATGTTGTCCATTCCAGAAGCGACGATGATGGAGTGGCTCGATACCGAACCTCGCCTGGCGGTCTATCGATTTCCGATCAGGGAGATCTACCGTCAGCAGCAGCACGTATTGGACGAAGCGGGCGAGAAACTGCTCTCGTTTGGATCGCAATTCAACCAGACTCCCCGGACGATCTACCAGGAACTGAGTACATCGGATATTGATTTTCCGACGGTGACGCTCTCTGACGGTCGCGAGGTTAAGATGAGCTCCGGGGGTTACCGCGAGGTGCTCGAATCGGCTCGAAACCAGGCCGATCGGCAGGCGGCATTTGAGGCGCATTACGGAGCCTACGTGGTGAACAAAAACACTTACGCTGCGATCTATAACAGCGTGGTGCAGCGCGATTGGTCGGCCGCCCGATCGCGGAATTACCCGACGACGTTGGCCGCCTCGCTGGATAGCGATAATGTGCCGGAAGTTGTGTTTCGCACCTTGGTTGAAACGGTGAAGCAAGGCACGGCGCCGTTGCATCGTTACAATGCCTTGCGCAAGCGGATGCTCGGTTTGGAAAGCTACCATGGTTACGACAGTGCGTTGCCATTGCTGGAGGATGATCGGACCTATCCTTTTGCCGCGATGAAGGATGTGGTGCTGGCTTCGGTGGCGCCATTGGGAGAGGCGTATCAAACGAAGCTGGCGAAATTCCTGGGAGATCGCGCTTTGGATGTCTACGAAAGCGATGGTAAGCGCAGCGGGGCTTATGTGGCAGGAGTGTATGGAGTCGGCCCCTACATGTTGATGAACTACAACGATACGATGGACGCGGTTTTCACCTTGGCGCACGAAGCGGGGCACGCGATGCATACGGTGCTATCCTACGAGACCCAGCCATTCGCGACGGCGAGTTACACCATTTTTGTCGCCGAGGTCGCCTCGACGATCAACGAACGATTCCTGCTCGAGATGTTACTCGAACAGGCCACGGATCCCAAGGAGCGATTCTTGCTCCTGCAGAAGGCGATTGATAACATCAAAGGCACTTTCTACTCGCAGGTCTTGTTTGCAGACTACGAATGGAAAGCGCACCAATTGGCCGAAAGTGGTCAGCCGGTCACGCCCGATTCGCTTTCCGATATTTATGCGGAACTGCAGTCGATCTACGACGGTGAAGTGGTCGAGCGGGATGAGCTTTATCGCTACACCTGGAGTCGCATTCCCCACTTCTTTAATTCGCCGTATTATGTTTACAAATACGCGACCTGTTTTGCGTCCTCGGCTCACCTTTATAAACTGATGACTTCGGGGTCGGATGCGGATCAGGCGGCGGCGACGGAAGCCTATTTAGACCTGCTGCGTAGTGGGGGAAATGATCATCCGATGGATCAACTCCGCAAGGCCGGAGTCGATTTGTCCAAGCAAGAAACAATTCAAGCGGTCGTCGATCAAATGGATGAGTTGGTCGGTCGTTTAGAAGTCGAAGCCAAAAAAATCTCGGCGATGGAGTAGGGGCAGATCGGCCAGTGGCCCCGCCGCGAATCAGTCACTGAGGGCGGTGAGCGGCGTGAGCTCGACGCGTTTGAATTCGACTTCGGAACCTTCGGCTTGAAGGGCGATTTGACCGCGATCGGCTTCGCAATCAAAGCCGTAGTTTACGAGGTCGCCGTTGACCCACACTTTAATTTCACGGGCGAGGCATTCGATCACCATGGTATTCCATTCACCGGGTGGGTTTTCGGAATCGTCGGTGAGGTTGAGGATGCGGCGCTTTTGTTTGGCGTGCGTGCCCCACTCTGCGGGAGGGCCGCGGCGTGCGGCCATGTCGGGGGTCGTGATATCGAGTGCGATGCACCAAAAGTCGCCGGCGTTTTCGGTCTTAAGTTGTGCTTCGATAGACTTGGGAAACATGCCGGAAAGGGATCGAGGCGTGGAGGCGTGAACGAGCACCCCACAGTTACCGGGGACGCCGACGAAGCGGTACTCGACCTCGAGTCGGTAGTTTGAAAAGGAGGTATCCGTGATGAGGTGGCCGCCGGGTTTACCCAAGCTCACGAGTTTTCCGTCGCGCACGATGAAAGGGGACTTGAGTGACGGATCCTTATCCATCTTCGGAATGTCGATGTGCCAGCCCTCGAGATTGTGACCATTGAACAGGGGGACCGGTTGGGCCGCCGGGGAGATGCTCGCGGTGATAAATCCAAGTAACAGGGCGATGAGTTTGAAAACCTTCATGGGGGAGGGAGGACAGGGCCTAGTTTTTGGCTTTGATCCACATGGGAAACACGAAGATGACGGCGAGCAGGCCCATCGCTATATCTGTGAGGTCAAAATTTCGATTTGGAAGGGCGAGTTGGGCTATTTCAAGCAGACTGATGACGAGAGTGAAAAAGACGACCCCGGGTAGACGAAAGCGGAGGGTGGCACGATGAAAGCCGTATAACGAAAAATTGAAGAGAAGGCCGGTGACGGCGAATCCGACAAGATTAAACCAGGCATCATGACCGCCGAGGATGTAGAGAGGACCCCGGATCCAATCTGGTCGGTCCTGCAACTTGAAATCGGAGAGGGGAGGGTACGGCATCAAGGTGAAGACGGCTAAGCCGGTGATGATCCCGAGCACCATCAGGATGCGAATCCGAGTGATCCAAGAAATCGGAGTGGCATCGATTTTGGCGAAGCACGTGACGACCGATTGGCCGCGACGGGCGGCACCGCCGGTTACCCATTTCAGGCCGGCGCGGAGCCAAGCGTGGGCGGTGAGGGCATTAGCATTGTCCATCTTAACGCCAAGGTAGAGTGTGGAATCGATCCCGCGGCGGCTGAGCATGACGTTGGCAGCCATGGCTTGGGGCAGACAGACAAGTCGGAGGGGAATGTAGCGCGCCGCGGTCTGCACGGCCCATGATATTTTTGAGGCCAGGTCACGCTGGGGGGCAGAGACTCGTTGCATGGTTTCGGCCTGCTGAATGCCGAGGTCGGGGGCGAGACGGGAAAACGGGGTCGTGTGGAGTTGGATTTTTGACCAAATTAGGATCCCGATGGCTTCAGCCAGCAGCATCCAATCCGAGGCAGGCCGACGTGAAAAGCGAGTGAGCGGGGATATCAGACGTGAGAGCATGAAGTCGTAGAAGGGGAAGCTAAGTCGGACTAAGGGTCTACCTTTTAGATTGATTTTAGGAGAAGAGTGGGGGCGTCGGAATGGGGGCCGGTGCGGCGATCGACCGGACGTTCTTCAATAGGTATTTACTATTAATCATCACCAGCGAATTATTTGCGTAATGGATGCGGTGGAAAACCAAGGAGAATCACGGTGAGCCCTGAGGCATCATGGGCGAAGGGATTGCCGGGGCGCATCAGTGAGTGGTCGGCCGAGCGACAGTGTGTGGTCCATTTGATCCGCGTTGCGCTGGGGACTGAGTTAGATCCGGTCCTGAAATTACGGTGCGCGGATATTCAGATTCCTCAGCTGATGCAGGAAATTCAGCGACACCGAGTGGGGGCTTATCTCGCTCATCGGGTGCCGAAGGACGTCGTGAGTCTTTTTCCGCGAGCTCTGGGCGTGAGGCTGAAACGCGTGGCCAGTCAAACTCAACTCAATGCCCTGGGGCAGACGGCAGGGCTGGTGCGGATTACCAACCTGTTGGGCAAAGCAGGAGTCAGCGTGATGAGCCTGAAGGGGCCGTTGCTGGCTCAGGCCCTACACGGCAAACAGGGCGTGCGACATGCGGGGGACATTGATTTATCGATCAGTGAATCCGACGTCTGGCGGGTTGATGCGGTGCTACGGGAAAATGGTTTCCGACGCACCCACCCCGCCGGGGAGATGACTCCCCGGCGGTGGACAAACTACACGAAGGTGTGGCGGGATTGCGAATACGTAAAAGTTAAGGGGAATCAACCGATCGAGGTGATGTGGCGCTTGGCGAATAACGACGCCTTGCAAGCGCAGGCAATGGCCGGCTCGCCGGTGGAGCACGTGGTCGGCGGACACCCGATACAAGCACTCCCCGAGGATGTGCATGGGGTATATCTTTTGGTGCATGGGGCGACGCACGGATGGTGTCGCTTGTTTTGGCTGATCGATATCGCGATGCTGATGAGGTCCGAGTCAGTAGATTGGAATCGGATGCGTGATCTGGCCGTGGCGACAGGAGTGTATCGGCATTTTTGGCAAGGATTGGGTTTGGCCCGGGAACTGTTGGGGGTCGAGTTTCCGGCGGGATTGGGGGCGGGGCCGATTTCACGAGAGTTGGATAAAAATATGGCAGATGCTTATTGGCAAATGGGGCTCCTCCCGGTGGAGCGAAATTTTGGCGCGTCTCATTATCGCTTGGGTGTTTACGCGCGGCGATTGATGCCGGACTGGCGCCTGCAATGGCGGGAGTTGAGTAAGCGCTGGATCAGTCCAGAAAATTGGGAAGCGCTGCCGCTGAGTGACCGCTGGTTTGCGCTCTACTATGTGGTCTGGCCGGTGCTATGGGCATGGCGACAAGTGGCGAAGCGATTGCGCCCGAAGAGTCCGCGGTAACCCGCCGGTGCGACTGACTAGATCGCGGCGTTGGAAATCATCCGAGCGAAGGCGTCGTTTTCTTTGGCCGCGAGTTCTGCCCAAGTGCCGGATTGGACGATTTGGCCGTCATTGACTACGGCGATCTGATCGGCGTGGCGGATGGTGGAGAGACGATGAGCGATGATGAGAATAGTCATCGTGCCGTGGAGGCGATCAATAGCGTCTTTGATAAGTTGCTCGTTGGTATTGTCGAGCGCACTGGTCGCTTCATCGAGGACGAGGAGAGACGGTTGACGGAGCAAGGCGCGGGCGAGGGCGATACGTTGGCGTTCGCCCCCGGAGAGACGCACTCCGCGTTCGCCGACGATGGTCTCGAGCCCCTGGGGGAGTCGGCGCACGAGATCATCGGCCGCGGCGTTTTCCAAGGCGGACCAGAGTTGCGCTTCGGAAGCTTTGGGGCTGAGCCAGAGCAGATTTTCGCGAATCGTATCGTTGAGCAGAAACACGTCCTGAGGCACATAGGCCACCGAGCGTCGCCAGGCGCGGATGGCACTGCCATCGAGGGAAGTGTGGTCGACGGTGACCAGCCCGGTGGTGGGCGGAATTAAGCCGAGGACGAGATCGGCGAGGGTGCTTTTACCTGCACCGGAATGCCCGCAGAGGGCGGTGGTTTTCCCGGCGGTCATGACGAGTGACACGTTGATGAGAGCGGCACGATCGCTCTTGGGGTAACGATAGGTGACCTCGGTGAGCCTGAGCTGGTGTTGGAGGGTGAGAGCGGGGGCGGTGAGATCGGCGGGAACTTCGGCGGCCGCCAGCCATTTTTCGCGCAGTTCCTCTGTCGCCTGATAAGCAGGAAACACGTAAGCCATGCGCTGGGTGGTGGATTGCAGGGCCATCATGCGCGAGACCAAGCGCATGAAGATGACGGCTATGACCGCGAGCTCGGCTCCTTGGATGCCCTTGAGGTCAACCGCATACCAGAGGACCAGGCAGAGGGCGAAGGACGAGGCCAGTCGAAACCCGGCCTGACTGTGAGTCTGGAAGATCGAGACTCTGACCTGTCGCTCGCCGATGATGTGAGAAATATCTTCAAACGCTTGGGCGCGGCGGTCCTCAGCGGCGTGACTCTTGGCGAGTTTCAAGCCGCCGATATGATCGGAAATATTAGCCGCCAAGGCACCGCGATCAGTTTGTCCCGCGTTGCTTTCCTCGCGGACTCGACGGGCCAACGGACGAACCATGAGCACAATTAATCCCCCTACGGAAATCGCAGCGATTGTGATGGCGGGAGCAATAATGAACGCAGCGGTGATCTGGACCATCGCCGTAATAATGGTGGAGGCCAGTGATGTGAGATTAGCTAAACCTCGGGCGGCTATATTGACTTCGCCGGTAAATGCCCGAACGACATCGGAGGCGCGCAGTTGCAGAAAAACCGACCAATCCGCCCCGGTGAGGGCGCGATGGAGGCGGTCGCGCAAAAAGTGGGTGAAGTTGACTTGGAGTCGGGTCTGAACCCGGGTCAGCACGGTCCGGGCGATGGTTTGTCCGATGATGAGGCACAGGAAGATTCCGAGCAGTCCGTGAAAGGAAACCATGGATCCGTATGCCATGATCTTGCCCATGATTCCCGAAGTTGAACCGGGGATACCGCTGCTCTCGATCCCCACGGCCTGGAGCATGGGCAGCATGATGATCAGGCCACCGCCCTCCATCAGACCGAGGGTCAGGATCGCGATGAAGCTGAAAATGATCCGCCGGTCCGCGTGCTCACGCACGGCGCCGAGGTAGGCGCGCCAGTCAGTGGGGATAACATGGGAGAGTTTCATACCAGAGGGGGTGCGGCTACGGGGAAGCCTCATGCTGGGCGGCGAGGTTTCGGGCCACGGTTATCCGGTGCTCGATCAGATTGCCGATGCAGGCGGGGGATTGGTTGTAGTTGGCGACCTTGAGTCCATCGATAAAGGCGGCGGGGGTGGCGGTGATGCCGGCGGCTTTAGCGGCGGCGGCGGCGGCCTGCACGACGGGTTTCATGGCCTCCAAGCGTTCAGCCAAATTATCGGTGGAGAGTTCGAGCTTGGTGAAGAGGGTTTCGATCTGGGCCAGATCCAGTCCGGTCGCACTGGCATTGGTCGGGTCGAAGTATTCGGCCCAGAGGTCGAAGGAGCGACCTTCCAGTGCAGCGACGTGCACGGCGGCGATTTGCAGCTCGGAACGTGGCCAGAGAGGCCGAGGGATGATATAGAATTTTGCGCGGTCGCCATGGCTTTCAACCAGCTTCAACAGAGCCGAGAAGTGCCGCCGGCAATGACCGCAGTTGGGATCATAAAATGAAACAACCGTCACGCCATCAGCCGCCCCGAGAAACGGCGTGTCGGGCGTGATGAATGGGGTAAGATCCAGCGGCGCGGAGGTGTCATCGAACCGACAGGCGCGGATCTCATTGAGATGTTTGCCGTCGATAAACTTTGGGAGCGACCGACCGACCAAGCGGTGGAGTTCTTGACCGGTAGAACCCTGATCCAAGGGGCGGGTGCCGATCCGGTTGACGAAGAGGACGACCCCGACCAGAACGCCAGACATCGCAAACATTCCGGCGACGGAAAGCCCCAGTTCATGGCTGCGCTCGGTGGGCGAAAGAGGTTGGAAACCACCGCGTCGTCGCAGTTGGAGGTGGAGTGCGAGCAGGAGAGTCACCAGCGCGGCCGAGCAGGTGCAGAGGACGCACCAGGCTTCGGCGACAAAGCCCATTTGATAGACCAAATAGGCGGAGTAGAGGAAGGCGAGGGCTACGCCGAATTCGCCCAGTCGGTGCAGTCGCAGGGACCAGTCCGGGGAGGCCACTATTTTAGCGAAAGAGAGTAGGGCTAATCCGAAATAGAACGCATAGCCCCACGCCGCATTGGAGACACCGAGGAGATGGCTGCCGGACAGTTTGCTCACCTCGGTGCAGCCACCGTCCACGATCGCCGCGACATGGGTGTCGAGGCCCAGGCAGCCCTGGTCAAATCCACGGGCTTTCTGGATCCACAGATGGAGGGTGAGAACCATCCCCAAGAGGGAGAGCCAGAGGATGAGCCGATTGATCATGGTGCGAGGATGTTGTTGAGATTTAGCGAAGTTACCAGACTTCGCATCGTCTGAGTTCGGCAGTTGAAATGAGGTGCAGGGTTTCAGAGAGTTTGGGAGAATGCCAAGCCGTCAAAACCGCCCCCGTTTAGTTGATCCGATTGATCGGCAGCAGCGTGAACTGACGGATCAGCATATTTTGCCTCACTTGGATGAGATCATGAGTGAATTAGCAGATTTGCGGGTGGCCTTGGATCGGACCGTGGGAGAGGAGGCCCGCCGGAGGGGGCTGGCAATTTCAGAAACCTTGGCGCAAACGGATGGTAAGCGTGGCGGGCGCTTTATGGGAGAGGCGCTCTCTCAGGCGATGCTCCTTGGGTGGAGCGATTTTAGATTGAGACTGACCGTTTATCCCTATGGGTGTTGCCTGGAAATCACCTATGCCCTGTTTGAGGTGATCCGTAATAATCCAGGAATGTTTGAACAGTCGGCCGTGGATAGGCTGCGGGTATTTCGCGAAGAAGGTGGCGTCTTCAAAAGAATATGGGGCTCCATCCGCGGAGTCTATTTTCAGAACGCGATGCAGTTGGGCAGTCACTACCTCGATTTGGCGAATGATACGGTCGATCTGGCGAAGCCCAGTATCGATCAGGCCCCGATGGAGACCTCTGGGTTCAAAAACTTTGAGACTTTTGGCGACTATGCGACGGTGAGGGCCCTCTACGTGGGTGATCAGATATACCGGAATAACTTCATTCCGGACTTACTGCCCTATTGCCCGTTGGTGACGGTTAACCACGACAAACGAGTGATCCGAGTCGATAACATGTGGGAGCCTATATCACGGACTATTTTATGGGGTAATGTTGCGGCATTTGCAGATATTGCCGCACCGGTCGTGCGCTCGATCATCGCCCCATCATCGATCGCTCAACTGGGTGCTCCCTTCGTAAATTTTGCTCACGCGGGCGGTCTTCAATTCCGGTCGGTCGAGGATGCGGAGTGGCAGGTGATGCTCGGGGAATTTACGCAGCTGACCGTGGCCGAGCGATTCCAGGAATTGAAACGAGTCACGAAGATAGCCCAGTTGGTGAATATTATTTGGTCACGGGCGAAGATGTATGACCGGGTCGTCGACGATCTGGGGCCCTGAGGGGGCGGCGCTTTTTCAAGCGGTGGGTTTCAGCCTTCGATTTTGAGGAGCTTATCTTTGCTCAACTGCTCCAGAAACGTGAGGGCTTCCGGTTGGCAAAGCTCGGCGGTGATTTCGAATTCAGCAGTCAGGTGATCGACCAGCTCTGTCACCGTCATAGCGTTTTCCAGTAGTGCCCAGATGCGGCTGCCCACCGCGTTCATATTGTAGTATTCGCCATTCTCGATACTCAGGAGCACGACTTTTCCGTCGAGATCACCGGAGACCTGCTCAGGACTGCGGACAACAACGGATTGGGCGGTCAAGGTAGGCGCTGCGCTCATGCGAAAGAAAAAAACTAGGCACCCCGTAAACGATACGAAAAAATAGCTTCTCTGGCAGGCTCAGAACCTAAACGAGGAAAGCTTTAAATCGAGTTTAGTGGGGTTTTGCCCAGTCGTTTAGCGCCGGGACTTTGTGATCGAGACTCTTGGAGGGAGTCTCCGGAAACGGGGTTTCCGGTTAGCTCGTGTAGGGAGTAGCGGCTCCGCCTTGGCACAAATTCGCAGTCGTGCTTTGCATGGATATTGAGTAGGCTCGATTATTGCAATCCGCGATGCCCATGAACACCTCTTCGAGAACTCCGGAATTCGACATGGTGCTATCGACGCCTAAACGGGAGACAAGAGGCGTCTCTCAAACGCGTTTTGAGGGATTGGTCAAATTCATACGACCGGATTTTTTTCGCAGTCGACCTGATAAGTCAATCTTCAAGATTGCGGTTGCCGGGGGCGATGCCCTCGCGGCACGCTGCCGAGGTGCGAGGTATAGCCGGGATGATCCGCAGAGATGGGCAGGAGGTCGAAGACGCGGTTTTTGCGCGTCTGGTTGAGCGGATGACCTTTAATCGTGCCGAGCCCGGTGGTCATTCCCCGAACAAGGGAGCGGTCATGGTCGCGGTGACTCAACCCCTGGTGCCGGAAGATCACGCGGCACCGTCACGACACCAGAATGCCGATGGCAATATCCTTCTGGTCACCGATGCGCTGCTTTCGAACCGGCAGGAACTGGCCGGAGCGCTCGGTTGGAGTGAGGCGCAACTGGCGGAGGCGGCGGACAGTGCCCTCGTGATGGCGGCCTTTGAGCGCTGGGGGGAAAAGTGCCCGACCCATTTGGAAGGATGCTGGGCACTCGCGGCGTGGAGGCGGCGGGAGCGACGGTTATTTTGTGCGGTGGATGCGTTTTCGTTTCGACCACTCTTTTACCACCTAGCGAGCGGAGTTTTTACTTTTGCGAGCACGTTACGTGGGCTGTTCGCGACGCCGGGATTGTCGCGGAAGTTGAATGAGCGCACTCTGCTGCGGCACCTGGTGGTGGTGCGCGACCAAGTGGAGGAGACTCTCTACGAAGGGGTGCTGCGACTGCCGGCGGCGCACACCCTCGTATGGGAGGCGGGGGGCGAGCCAGTCACGCGCGAGTATTGGGCGCCAGATCCGAGTTATCGGGTAAGGTGTGATAGCCGGGCGGAGTATCTGGCGGCATTTCAACGTGAAATGGAGCAGGCGGTGGCGTTTGCCGTGCGCTCCACTGGCAATGTGGGGATAATGCTTAGCGGTGGGCTCGACTCCACGGCGGTGGCGGTGATGGCGGCGGACATTTTGGAGAAGCAAGGGAAGCGCCTACAGGTCATCCACACTCTCCCCCCTTCGTCTGACCCCCGACGGGCCCGTTTATGGGAACGTGATGAGAGTGGCTGGGTGCGGATGTTGGAGCCTCATCTGCCGAGCGCAGATTTTCACTACCGGACGGAAACGGTGAAGGAACCGCTACCGATGTCAGAGTGGGATCGGTTGTTTGATATTCATCAAGTGCCGCTCAGAGGCATGCCGATGGCGAGGGATGCAGCAGAGGAGCGCTGGGTAAACGACCACGGGATCACCACCAAGACGAATGGGCTGGGTGGCAATTACCTGGTGTCGTTGGAGGCGCTCCCGAGTGGTTATCTTACGCAGTTGGCTTGGCAGGGGCGCTGGCCGACCTTGTGGCGTGAAGCCCGAGGCTGCCGCGAATTTTATGGCCATCCGGGACGGCGTATTTTGCAGCGAGCTCTCATTGGGCCGCTGCGCCGCACTTTCCGGCGTCAACCGCTTTCCCCCGCGCGGATTCAAATGCTCCGGGCACTGCACCCCCGACTGGGGAGCGATGCCTATATTGCCGATCGATTAAGTCGGGTCGGGGGTGGTCCGATCGTGACGACCGAGTGGCAGGTGAAGCAGAGGATGGGCCAGATTATGGCGGGGTTGATTCCGCAAAATGTGGGTCCCGGCAATGCGGTATTTTCACCGGATTATTCGACTTACAGTAGTTCGCCGCTGATGGATCGGCGCCTCAACGCCTTTTGTCTCGGCGTGCCGCTTGAACAACAAATTAAAGATGGTCGCGACCGGTTGCTGATGCGCGATTCCCTCGCTGGTCGCGTGCCGGAAGAACTGCGCTGGCGGGTAACGCGAGGCCTGCCCCTGCCTGATTTCTGGGGCCGATTTATGGCCCAACACGAGGGCTTTCGGAGCAGCCTGCAGGAGTTTAGCGGCTCGGAGTTTGTGCGGGACTACATCCAAGTCGCCGAAGTGGAGCGTTTGCTGGAGGTCGCGGTCTCGAAACAGAATATGGCGATGGCGGGTATTGTGTCCGAACTGGTCATGACGGGTCGCTTCCTGCAGTGGTTCGAACGAGGTTCAACCTGAAGCCGGCGACCTAAAACGAAAACAGCCGATGAGGCACATTGGCTTTGAAAGCAAAATTGCCTCAATTCACGCGGCAGAGGTTGGGCGAGGTTCCGGGCCTTAGGGCCGGCATACCAGCCTACCTGAGTCGTCCGTTAGCGCACCGCAATGGGAAGCGCCGACCTCGTCCAAGGCAGGTGTCCCGGTCAAAGTTTACTCGATGCTTAAGGGCTCGATTTGCGGTGTGGTCCTCGGTTGCGGCGGGGGTGGTGGGGGGTTAAGAGGCAGAGAAAGCGGACGGAGTGAAAGGAAGGCAGGTCGCAATGAGCGGAATCGGAACGCGACTCATGCTCACTCATGATTTAGGCCCAACGGCGATGCTTGGGGGAGTTGGTGATTACCCCAGAGAGTGACCTCATTCACTCTCGCGTTGAATATTGGAGGAGACCTCTTCAATTCATGGGCATGAGCCTTAACTTAAACGACTCCAGCATCCTGCGGACTGCTCCCGGACTGGTGATCAGTTTTGGGTTGGCGGGGCAAATTTTGATGGGCCTGGAGACGGAGAAGCGGAAGCCCGTATCGTCGTTCGCGTTTTTGTTGATCGAGGCCAGTCGTCAGCCCTCGTGGTGGTCCACGATTAGAGACCGGTTGCAAAAACGGCATCCCAATGTGCCGGCCCAGAAGGTTTTGATGGAGGCCATCAGGTTGGTCGCTCTCGGTTTTTTGCAGGTGGGAGAAGGGGAGACCGGGGCGGTGTTTCCTCGATTGTCCAGTCCACATTATAATCGGCCTAATAGTCAGATTTCCTGCTTAAATGATGTGGGGCGCAGTCAGGTATTCCTGGCGGCGATTGCGGCGGCCGTGGGCCCCGACGACGTTGTTTTGGATCTGGGCAGTGGCAACGGTATCTTGGCGTTGGCAGCGGCCCGGGCGGGGGCGCGCCGAGTTTATGCGGTCGAGCCTTCCGGGTTTGCCCGGCTTCTGCCCCAGGTTTTTGCTGATAATGGATTTGCGGACCGGATTGTCACCTTGCGCGGCAGATCTCAGGATGTGGAGTTGCCGGAGCAAGCCACGGTTTTACTGAGTGAGCTAGTGAGTTGTGAACCATTGGGCGAGCAGGTGTTGGAAATTGTCTCCGATGCGCGCCGCCGGCACCTTAGTCCGGAGGCTAAGATTCTTCCGGCGCTGACTAAAATTCGGGGGCAGATTTTTCGTCCGGACGAACGACTCCTCAATTCTCATGAGTTTCAGGCTAAGAATTTGGGTCATTGGCAGGACAATTATGGGTTCGATTTTTCGGCCTTGGCGGCGAGTAATCCGATAGAACCCACGTCTCATTTCCTCAGTCCAAATCGATGTGCAAAATGGAAGCCCATGAGCGAAAAGTTCGAGCTGGTGGAGATCGATTTTAACGCGGAAGAGATAATGTCGACGGTAGATATGGGGGTGGAAATCGAGATCAAGGAGAGCCATGGGACCCTCGCCTTGGTGACTTGGTTTGCGATGGATTATGGTGAAGGGCATTGGTATGAAAACCAGCCGACCGAAGAGAAAGAAGTATTCCTACGGCAGTGCCAAGTGTGGCTCCTCAACGCCCCCAAGGAGCGGGGATGCCCGGGCAAGTTCCGGCTTCGCTATACCTACGGTGCTTCGAAGACAAACATCGCTTGGACGCGACTGAGCTAAGCAGAAGGTTTTCTGATACCACATTTCCGAGTTGGGGGTGTTCGCCTCACCTGCAAAACGAAGAAAACCGCGGTGAATCACCTCGGCTTCCGGCTGGAGCGCGTAAGATGGCCCGGTCGCAAGGAGATGGGGATCTAGTCTGACGCCACGCTGCCAGTCGTGGGAACCAGCGTTGACTTAATGAATCTGATCGGTCGCCTCAGAATACTGGTTCGTTGTTATCATCCAAGTAGCCGAAGCGGTGCATCATCTCGTGGTGGTCGCGGATGATTTTGGCCGCATGTTTCGGTTTAAGTGATTCGCGCCATGCGCCGGCCTCGCCCTTGCGGAAGAACGATTTTGCCCCGGGGCTCCTTTCACCGAAACCCGTTTTTTGCTCCTGGATCTGCACCTCCTTAAAATCGCTGAATCGGATGGCCTTGGCGATTCGCGCGGAGTCGTCAGGCAGACCGGCAAAGCGGATGGCAGCGCCGAATGTTTTCTGGGGGTGGAGCTTCATATCCTCGTAGCGGATCGGGAGCACGCGGATGCCGGGAGCATCGATCCAGCTCTTGGCGTGGTTACTCCAAGAGAGGAGTTTTTGCCGAAGCTGCATCGTCTCGGTGGCATCAGTTCCGCAGAACGAATTTTCGTTGTTCCCCATCCGATTGACCATCCGACCGAAGCGATTATGCGCGCCGTGATAGGCGAAGGAAACGGCGACATCGAGGGGATTGCGGATGAAGTAGAGCGCGCAGGCCGTGGCCGCGGCAGGAATCAGCGAGCGACCATCGGGCAAAAAGGTGTAGGCATCATGGATCTTGCAATACTGGGTCTCCTTGGCGTGGTGGGCTTGATGCAGGTAAACCTCGGGCCGGAGGTGATCGATCTCATCGAAGGTCATCTCTCCCGAGTCGTAGCCCACGGCTTCATCAAAGGGCGGCCGGGCACTGGCGATGGGGCCCCCTTCGAGGTGGTTGATATCAGCGGGCTTATCCCCGTTGAGCAGGAAATTGGTCAGGAACGTCCGAAACCAAGTGTTGCCGGATTTTGGATACGAGGCCAGCCAGACGATGGCTTTCATGTGCGTAGATCGGCTTCGAGGGCCGCCACAAATTCATCGAGCTGAAACCCTTGGCGAGGTCGGATCGCGATTGCGAGAGGGGTCTGTTGGGCCAGTTGCATGGCTTGCTGAAAGTGCCCGGTCTTGCCCTCGATCCCGGCCAGATAGCCGAAACGATAGGTGTTGTTCTTGAGGAGGTTGAATTTTTGCGGACCTTCCGACGGCTTGAGCACGAACTCCTCCTTATTGTGGCTGCGGAGGAGATAGAGCTTTTTAATCGGGAGGGGATTGGGGCTAAACTCATCACCGAGCGGCAGCGCGCGCTTTTCGATTTTCTCGCGAATTCGGGTCAGACTGTCAGGGGAGAAACCCAGCTTCTCGAGCGAATCGAGCCAGAGCTTGGATTGGGGGAATCCCGGATAGGCGAGCATGCGACCATCGGGCCCGGCGCGCACCACGCAGAGATCGTCGGTCAACACGGCGTGCCCACGCTTGCGAAAGGCCGTGGACGTGGTGGATTTGCCCACGCCGGAATTTCCCATGAAGACAACAGCTTCACCCTCCCATTCGATGGCACTGCCGTGGAGCACGAAATCCTGTCTTTGGTGCAACAAAGCCCCGAAGGCCGACCCGAGAAGAAACACGCGAATATCGATATCCTGAGCGGCTGGGTCGCGCTCGATGACAATGCGGTTCCCATCCGTGATCAGATAGCGCGCGACCCCATCCACGCGGAGCAGAAGTTTGCCGGGAGATGAATCGAAGCGCACCCCGCTGGCCAGGGGATCCGGCAGATGCTCCGGCACGGGGCCATACTCGATGGTCACAGCGGTCGGCGTGTCTGCCTGGGCCGACAAGAGCTGAGGCAACTCGAGCGCGGAATCGATCCGCAGACCAAAGGCGATGTGAGAAAAAGGGGAGGTCATCGGGACGCTGGTCACAGGGGAGCAAGTGGGAGGGAGGGAGGGAGGGGCAGTCAAGCTGTGTTCGATCGGCCTGCTTGATCTGGGTGCTAGATGGCCGCGGTGGAGATCATCTGGGCGAAGGTTTCTGATTCCGCTGCCGCGAGCTCGCTCCAGGAACCGAGTTGCACCATTTCCCCTTCTCGCAGCACGGCGATTATCGGTCCTTTGCTGAGACGTGAGGTGATTTGAGCCAACGTCGAATCCATCTCGGTCGGGCGAGTGCCGGGGCGCGCCGCAAGGAATCTTCCCAGTGTGCGGCAAAGCAATTCACCCAAGCCTCCGGGGTGACTGGAGCTGCCGGCGGTGTGGCGCACACGAAACGCAAAGTGGGCGTGGCTCGCGGTTGGTAGTCGCCGAGGATAAACCAGACGGGGCAATCACTGGCGATGGCCAAGCGTGCCCAACCGGAGGGCAAAGTGAGGTTACGCCCTAGCATCGGCGCGTGCGTCCAATTCCCCACCGTGCTGATGGTGTTGCCGGAAGCGAGGATGAGTTTTCCCTCCCGAAGCGCGCGTTGAGCGAGCACGAAATTACGCGCCAGTTGCATGGGTGATGTCGGAGTTCGAGGCTTGCTGTTCGATGGCGATTCGTCGGTGCGCCCATGGGGTGCGCCCAGAATATGATCTCCTCGGGGATGTTCTTCGGCATAGCGTTCCACGGCCCCTTCGAGCATACTGTAGCCGGTCACCAAGATGACGCCTTGTTGTGCCGAGGCTAAGGACTGTTCGAATTCGGCGCGCCCTTCCCAGTGTAATCGTTGCTGCCAGGTCGATGTAGCCAGCGAGGGGAATCTACCTCGCGCGCATGTCGCGAGATGTATCTGCCCGATGACGGCTGACCTCGCGGTGGGCTGCACTGCGGTATGCCCTAATTTTGCGTGGCGGAAAAACTGGCGCATCACCCGGGTTTCTCGTGGCGCGACGATACCGGCGATGAAGGGAAACGCGTGCAGTATTTTTACACCGACCATACCCAGAGCATAGCGAAGTTTTGTAGATACGGACGGGTGAGATGGCCTCTGCTGATCTGTCGGTGAATCACTCATGGTTGAGGTATTTGGCGCGACATTGGTGCCGGGAGAGTTTGCCACTGCTGGTTTTTATGATCCAGCCGCGAGGCATCGATAAGATGCGCTGAGGGGCGAGGCCTACTTGCTCGGTGATGCGTTGGCGCACTGCGGCTTCGAGTGCAGGGATCGAAAGGGCTTCTTGCCGGGCAACCTCCATAACCACGATAATCCCCTCGGTGCCGGTTTGGTCGTTCGGCGCGCCGAATGCCACTAACCTCCCGGGGGAAAGACCGCTGACTGTTTGAGCGGCGGCTTCGATTTCCTCAGGATGAATATTGGTGCCGCCCACAATAATCAGATCTTTGCGTCGACCGCAGATGTAGAGGTAGCCATCGGCAAGATAGCCAAGATCACCGGTATGGAGCCAACCGTCGCGCATGACTTTGGCGGTCTCCTTGGGTTGCCGGTAATAGCCGGAGAATAGAAAAGGGCCCCGCAAACACACTTCGCCCACCACACGTTCGGTCAAATCAGTTCCGTTTTCGTCGATGATTTTCAATTGATTGCGGTGCCAGGGTTGACCGCAAGTGACGATGGGCATCGCCGTGGCGTTATCAGGTTCACAGGCGACCGCTTGGTTGTTGGTCTTGAGTGCATGGCTTTCGACCCAGTCGGTGCGTGGCGGTTGTCCGGTTCGAGGATCGGTGACGATGACTCCCACGACCGTCTCAGCCATGCCGTAGCCGATGACCCAGGAGGCCGGATCAAACTGCTGCGTTTTGAAGCGATCTTCGAAATGTCTAAGACTTTCGTGCCTGATGGGTTCTCCGCCGCAAATGAGGCGCTTCAAGCTGGAGAGATCAGGTCGCGTGTCAGTTTCAGGTAAGCCGGAGAGTTGGTGTAGGGCGGCATTGGTGGCAAACGTCACCGTGATACTCTCCCGATCTATGGTGTCTAAAAATTCTGCCGGTCGCCTCAGGAATCGCACTGGGGACATCCAGATTATCCGAGCCCCCGCCAGCAGAGGAAGGAGTAAGCCTACGAAGAGGCCGAAGTCATGATAGAGGGGCAGCCAGTTCAGCGCTCGATCCTTTGGCCCGATGTCAAAGGTAGCGGTTTCGTGGTGCAGGCAATATTGAATCGCTTGAGCGGAGAGCTCTGTCGTGCGCCCGGCTCCGGTCGTGCCGCTGGTGAATTGAAGATAGGCGGGCGCTTCGCCCAGAGCTGGTTTGAAATCGGGAGAGGTGTCGTGCGTTTCTGCGGTGGCCTCGGCGAAAGTTTTCACGGATCCCCTCCAACTGCGTTCAATCGAGAGCCACGATTCCTTGATGGCTGGGGTAGTGATTAACCACTCTGCTTCAATCGATGTCGCTTGAAGATCGAGACGTTGCAGATCGCCCGGTGACCCGGCGTGGGCGAAACGCCACGGAAGCAAGCAGGGGATCGCTCCGAGTTCGAAGCAGCCCAATAAGGTGCACAGCAGCGCTTCGCCGTGGGGAAGTTTGATCAGCACCTTTTCTCCGGGAGTGATTCTCTGGGCATGAAGCTTGGTGGCGGTGTCCCGAATCAGGGCGAGAAGCTCGCGGCGGCTGTGGTGGATTGATGAGCCCCCTTCTCCGATAATCTCGATGGCGGGTTGGTCTGGATCCTGATCGCAGTGGGCGTGAAATCCGGCCAGGAGTGGATCTTGAAAATTCACTTCGCGGAACGCAGTTGAGTGACGAGAGCTGCAATCGCGGTCAGCGTATCAAAGTTGTCCACGGTGAATGATTCTTCCGGGATCGTGATTAAAAATTCCACTTCAAGGAAGGTCGTGAGATCGACTAATCCCACCGAATCAATCATCCCACTGGATACCAGCTTAGTCTGATCTTCCAGCTTGGAATCTTCCGGAATTCGCGTGGCGAGATACTCGCGGACGGGAGGAATGATGGAGAGGGAATCTGACATTGATGGCAGGCCGAACGAATAGCGGTCGCCAGGTGAAGACAATCTAGAAAGTCCTGATCACAGAGCGTGCCGCGGTGGATGCACTTGTGTTTACTTTTCCTTCGCCGATAGCTTCGCCCATTGTGTCATTATGAGCGGTATTTTTGGAGTAGTCACCATCGAGAAAGAACGGCCGATTACGGCGGATATCGCGGCGATGCAGCCCGCGATGCAGTCGTGGGGCCGCGACCGCGATGGGCTCTGGCAGGGGGCGGGAGTCGCTCTCGGCCATCAGTTGCATATCGATACGCCGGAAAGCCGGTCTGAGCAGCAACCTTCTGCTGGTCCTGCAGAGTCAGGTTGGCGGATTAGCGCGGATGCCCGGATCGATAATCGGGAAGAATTACTGGCATCGTTATCCCTGAGGTCGTCATCGGCGGACCCCTTGACCGACGATCAGCTCATTTTGCATGCATGGCTGAAATGGGGAGAAGAGTGCCTCAACCGCTTAGTGGGCGCCTTTGTTTTTGTGCTCTGGCATGAATCTACGCGCACCCTTATTGCCGCGCGCGATCATCTGGGCTGCCGTCCCCTATTTTATCATCATGCGAAAGGTCGCCTCCTATGGGCCAGCGATGTGCGGGCGATTCTGGCAGTCGATGGCGTGCCGCATGATATCGATGAACTCGCCTTGTTGTCACACGTGGCGAGATATCACGTTTACCTCCGCTCGCGCAGTCATTGGCAAGGTGTGATGAGGCTTGAACCAGGGCATATGCTGATCTGGAAAAATGGGGAGTTGCACACGAAGCGGCATTGGCGGCCCGAGACTATCGTCGAAGATAATTGTTCGTTGAGAGAGGGCGCTGACAAAATGAAGTCGTTGCTCGACACGGCGGTCACCGCGCAGTTGCGCACGGTCCATCGAGTGGGGGTTCATCTGAGTGGGGGGATCGACTCTGGTGCGGTGGCCGTGCTGGCCCACCAGACATTGGGCCAACGGGGCGACTCCTTGGCCGGAGCCTATTCATGGTCGCCGCCACCTAATTCGGCGGAGGGCGCTGGTGGGGCCGAATATCCCCGCATTGCTTGGTTGGAATCGCAGCTGGGGCTGAGCTGCCGATACTGCGATCTGACCGAAGAAGACTTTTATGCCAATTTTCAGCGTGATCCTACGATTGAGCCCACTGAGCTTATTCTCTATGAAAATGTCATGAAAACGCCGGCCGCCAATGATGGCGCTGGAGTGATGCTCTCGGGCTGGGGTGGAGATGAGTATGCCAGTTTCAATGGGCGGGGTGTCATGGCCGCCCGTTTTTGGAGCGGCCGCTGGTTTGAGCTATACCGGGAAGTCTCCCAAATGGGGGGCAAATGGCGGAGGCGTTGGAGTTTGGCCAGATCGCAGATCTGGGAGGGGCGGCCCTTACTACTCTCACGATTTGGGAGTGATCCCATGATGGCCAAGATCGACGGAGCTTATCCCCAGTGGCGGCAGGCTTTTCGGCCGGATGAAATTGAGCAAATCACCGCATGGCGACGCGAGCGCGTGCTTCAACCCGGCGTGAGAGCGACGATGTTAGCCCTGGGAGCAGGGGGGCATCTGGCGAATCGCATGACTGATTGGGCGACGTTGGGTGGCGAAGGAGGGCTCCAGTATCGGTTTCCTTTGTTGGATCGTCGGGTGGTGGAAGCGGCTCTGGCCATGCCTGATAGGTTTTTTTGGCACGACGGAGTGGCTCGCTATGGGATGAAGTTGGCCTGCACTGACCTCTTGCCCCAGAAGCTGGTCTGGCGGAGTCCGAAAAGAGAGCCCAGTCGGATGGGACGCATGGATAAAGTAGCTCATCACACCTATCGAAAGCATGCCACCGCTCAAGCAGATGATCCCGTGTCGCGACACCATCGGCAGCAGGCCTCCATCGGAATGGCTTTGGTCGGGAAATGAGCTTCGGGAATGCCTCATTGCGGCTAAGAAGGGGGATTGACAGATTTCTGGCTGTGCCTACTTTCAATCAGTGCAAATTTATCCAGACGACCTTGACTCTCCTCGCGCACTTCGTGCTTGGTCAGCACCACGCATTGACGCCCTCGACGTGGATAGCACTGAAGGAGGGGGGGTAGCACATGCCAACGAAAATGCAACTTGCTACAATTCTACGGTCGGGCCCGCGCCCTCGCCTACTGCGAGTTAAGTGGCCTGGCGTTTGTAGTTCAATATTTCAAATGAGCACTCTCTGCGGTGCTCATTTTTTGTGATCCAGTAGCTTAGTTTTCTTCAATTGTTGGAGAAAACTTAAGACCTGCTCCTCGCACTCTTCCACCGAGACATCGAACTCCGTGCGTAGCTGAGCGACGATTTCGCCCACCGTGATAGGCTTTTCGATGAGCTGCCAAACGCGACTGCCCACCTCGTTCAGCTTGAAATACTTCTCGTTGGCCATGCTCAGCAGCACGACTTGACCATCGAGATCCCCGGAAACTTGCTCGGGTGCTCGAGCGATAAGCGTATCGCGGCTAAAAGGTAGATCGGAACTCATGGAGTAATGACAGTGATAAAGAGTTTCGAAGACCCGCAATTAGAATAAGGTATATTGGTAGCTGTCGAATTAGCCGCAACCAAGCGAAGACCAATGGTTCTGGCTATGAAGGCCAACCGGATAGCCAAAAAAATCGAGTAGCTCGGCCCCCGGTTTGAAGTGCGATTGCAATAGACTCAGGTCGGTTTCGCTCAAGCGCTCGATCTGCTGGGCATTCATGTCGCGCAGGGGCTCGTGATAGAGGCCCTTCACTTCGACGGCTTGATCGAGATAGAGATCCTCGAGCGTGGGTTCTAAAGTGCGGATTTCTGCCTCCAGTGTTTCCGGAGAGCGGCACATGGCCTCGTAGGTGGTGGCGATGCTGCAGTCGGGAAAAGATGTGACGTTCATTTCGCTGGACCTTGAGTCAGGTGAGGCTGTGGCGGGCGGTGATAGCGATGGCTATTTCCCGGGAGGTAGCGGCAGTCAAGCTGTGTTCGATCGGCCTGCTTGATCTGGGTGCTAGATGGCGGCGGTGGAGATCATCTGGGCGAAGGTTTCTAATTCCGCTGCCGCGAGATCGCTCCAGGAACCGAGTTGCACCATTTCCCCTTCACGCAGCACGGCGATTTGGTCGGCATGGCGAATGGTGGAGAGACGATGCGCGATGATCAGAATAGTCATGGTGCCACGCAGTCGATCGATCGCGTCCTTAATGAGTCTCTCATTGGTGTTGTCCAAAGAGCTGGTGGCTTCGTCGAGGACTAGAAGCGAAGGTTGCCTATCCCGCAACTGAACCCATAACCCAATAAATAGAGCCTGTCCCGTTTACCCGGATTTTGGCGACGACGCAACAGGATGGATTTTAGAAGAGAGATTCCGGAAAGGCGAAAGGCGGATTTCGCCCAATTAATGCAAATATTTGGCGTCAATAGTGTAT
>Ga0209390_10001679_pt1 | contig 41787 bp, 37 predicted proteins | sample BON01_FD_187212 | JGI IMG/M metagenome (GOLD analysis project Ga0209390, IMG submission 187212) | Freshwater microbial communities from Lake Bonney liftoff mats and glacier meltwater in Antarctica - BON-01 (SPAdes) (version 2) | ecosystem: Environmental > Aquatic > Freshwater > Ice > Glacier...
GGGGGGGGGGGGGGTTCTTTAAATAGGCAAAAGTTTTAAGCTTAAGCTAGTAATACAAACGGTCTAGAATCGAAGTTAATTATGCATATTTTACTCCTCTTTAAGCCTGTATTTGACGATGATAGGATTTCCCGCATTCAAAAATTCGGAACTTACTTCCGGTTTCTGTTTTATAAGATTGTTCCGTTTGCCTTCTGGAAGCTTCATCCAGTCTTCATAGGCCACGTACCCATAAAAATAATCGTCAATTCCATAAAGGGGACCTTCCAAACTCACTTTTTCCAACCAATTTTCTAACAATGGAAAATGAACAAGCGTACCTGTTCTTTTCTTATAATAAGACACATATTTTTGCTCTTCAGAATTTGCAAAGCCCTGTTTACTTCTTGTCCAATGAAAACTTAAGTACGCTTGATTTTCCACAAGATTAGCAGCATTAAATACATATGGGTTTTCCATTATATACTGGCGCATGTCCAGTAATGGTAGTTTCTTGAGCCTTTTGTCAAGTCGATCGGCGCCAAAATTTAAAATATATTCGGCTTCAATTTCTTTTTCAGAGATTTTATAAATGGTATCTGTCCAGGCGTGGAGAAACCTGACATTGCCATCCTGTTCCGAAAATTCTATAGGAATTTGGAAGGCGTCCGTACTTCCTATATCTGTCACTCCTTGGATTGAAAAAGTAGCATCTTTATTGTTAAACACCTTAATCAGGTCAGTTTCGTCTGACCCATAAGACCTACCATCCATATGATAAGCTGTTAGGTTTTGGTTGATGGGATAGAAGTTTACCACTTGGTCATCAAAGGGAAATTTTTCTTCATACCTAAAGTTGCCTTCCAAATCAAACACAATGGTTTTCTTTTGCATCACATCTAAAATATGAACAGATTTATTTCGCAGGTTAAAATCAGCAGGATTTAGGAATTCGCCAGGGCCCTCACCTATTGGGTTTACTTTAAATAGAAATTTACCGGTGGTCGAAAAACAGAAGAGGGTCTTGGTAATTTTTTTATCCAGAATAAATATTTTATCCTTTTCTACAATCATTTTGTCAATGGATCCTACCAATGAAAAATCATTTAACTCAAGAGGAATAAGTTCGTATTCGCTAAAAGCATAAGCCGACTGTATTTTATCCATTTCAATGGTCAACTCCTTGGTGCCTTGCTGTAAATCCTTCTTGCTCGACTCCTTACAAGAAACCACAAGAAGTATCACACTAAAAGCAATGTATAAAACCCTTATCTGTACCATTTGACTTTCCTATTATTTACGCTTTTTCACTGATATTATATTATTATAATTCCCTAAAAATCAGCCATTTGAAGTATGGGATATACTGCTGCGTTAATGACCATCATTTTCTTTATTTACTTGACTTTAAAAACAGCTGGTTTTTACTAAAATTGCAATAGGACTTTAAATTACCAACTAATTAGTTAGAAAACAAGAGGCAATAGCAACTCTCACAAAGAGTGGGCGTTATTTACGATGGCAATTTTTGAAACGAGACATTAAGTTCTTTAGCGAATATAAGGAATGGGAATTTTCCTTAATCTCCAATTCCCCTCTTTTTCTTGTGGTTGCAATATACCTTCCAGCTCCTCCAAAAAGTACTCGCCCATCCCTATTTGAGCCCTCTTTATGAAAATACCATCTTTTAAGTGAAAGCAATGCATCACGTTGTATGTTGTCTGTATCGTATCCAACTGGTTGAGCTGATAAAAAAGAAATTCAGGGTCATGGAATCCGGGATAGGGAAAGTTCAGAACTTCCAACTCCCTGACTAGCTTTTCCCGGTCTTGTCCTGAAAAGTAAAATATAAAACCTACTTCTGGAAATTTCTCTTTGAATTCCGTCCAAAGAAAATCTTTTGAAAACGGGAAAAAGGATGCCTTGTCAAAATCATAAAACACCACTACTTGATGCGTACAGGTGAAACAGACACTGTCCCGCTCGGACTGTTGGTTTACAAGTGCTAAATCTTTTGGCAAAACCATCTTTTCAAAGCTGGATGAGCAAGAGAAAAGCACAAAAATGGCAACCAATTTACCTAATTGAAAAACACCTTTCATAAGCTCCCTTTCAATCCTGCATATATGATCACCGGATAATCAAAGTCTCCTTCCGGTAAATCTTCCATAGAGAATGTCTCCGGAGATTCCTGGGCATGTTTTGCTATTATAGACCAATAGGTCAGAAATAGCACCTGTGCTTCCTTATTTATGCCGATAGGATAAAAGAAGAGCAGCTCCTTGTCCCGATCAGCATTTAGTTTGTAAATATTTTTGCCCTTTCGGAATAAAATGTACTTGGACACCGATCTTCCTTTTTGAACCATGACATCGGTAACCATCAAGTCTCCCTGTTGGAAAACAGCTCGGAAATTGGCGAAACCATTTTCATTGATCATTCCGAAGCTATCCATAATGTCCATTTCCCAAAATGTTGCCGGTAAAGCATAAGCACCAAAATCTGCTTGTAGTACAGGAGAAAGGCTATCGCCCTGATGCAGGTATATATTGGGGTTAAAGATTTCCAGTACAAAAACCCCCTTATCAGATGGGAAAAAGTTTCGCTCTGTCATGGGAAGCATCTTATTCTCATAATCATTTTCCAGGTAGCGGTGATGGACCTTACCGGCTGCATCGGTTTGAATCACCCGATGACTTATAAATGGCAGGTTATAGCCTCCATGAAAAAGAAAACCGCCACCCTCTAATAGGGCAAAAGAGTGCGCAATATACGGTAATTCGAATGCTTTGGTTAAATTTCCATCCCTTGAAGCTTCATATACCGCAGTTTTATCCCGAACGGCTGAAAGCAGAAAAATCTTTCCTGATTTTCCAGGTTCAATGTCCTCCAGAGATTGGATCGTTCCAGGTCCCTCTCCTACCTCAGCAATGGCTCGTAGGTATCGTCCTTTCCGGTCAAACAAGTGAACCCGGTCAGTTGTATTTTCATCCATCACTAGTATTAGGCTGTCTGAAAATTTTACCCGCAGGTCCATACCCAATAGGTTATCTTCGGTTGTTTCCAGCGGAATCATTTTCTCAATTGAAAAATCCTGAAGGGTTAAGGTGGGATAATCGTCAGGTGCTATTGAAATATTTATTGTGTTTTCTTCAGAAGCAGGCCCTGAACAAGCCACAAAGAAAAGAAAGAGTAGCATTTCTATCGACAATAAAATAAGATTGGGTTTTTTCATGTGCTTGGGTTTTTATGTTGACAAATGGAAACAATTATCCTGACCTTTACACTACCCGAAAACCCTCAACCTACTAATAATTATTGCCCACTTCGGATAAATCTAAGGGGTTGATCTCCCTAAATTCATTGTAAATGAGAAAGTCAGTACTAAATATATATAATTAAAAATATAGTTACAAGTATATATCTGTGTTTATAGGTTGTTGTTCATTCGGAAAAAGCCAACCGCACATTAAGCGCATTAGGTTTTTCTATCACACAGCCAACCCTAAAAAACCAAAAGAGCTTAATCTTCCTCCCCTTGGGATAATCATCACTTTGAATTTCTGCTTATCGAATACTTGAATTGTTACTTCTTGAATTGACCTATTTCCTCACTGAGCGTTTGATTGATATTTTGGATTAGGTCATTTTGAACTTTCATAATTCTTAATAAATCATGCATTGCGTTTAGATTGTCTAATTGCTTATAGACTATTTCTTCTAAATCGGCTTTGGTATATCTTTTGCATATATCGGACTGTTTAGATTTTCTAAATTATAGTTTGTATATTTTGAACTAAAATAACTACTTTCTATAAAAAATCAAAATTTTAGTCAAGAAAATCTAAACCATTGTTTCAAATAGCTAAATTTGAATACTGAAAATCGAAAAAATAGCATGACTGAACTCGGGCATTATTTATCCAAAAAATCAGCCAGTAAAGCTGAAATCTCTAAGAAAACTGGAATTAGTAAATCTAGAATTAGCGAACTCACTCTTAATCAATCTACTCAACTTAGAGCATGGGAACTATATTTAATTGCTCTTGCATTGGATGTTGATCCCGGAGATATGTTTAAAGAAATTTTTAAGGATATTAAACTTGAATCGAAAATTAATTTAATGTGAAGAATTTAATTACCGCTTTATATAGTTACAAATTACCATCTTCTCTTTCCGAAGAGATTGGACGTGCATATTCTGAGAATATTTCGAAAGAACAAAAAAAAATACTCGGTCAATTCTTCACTCCTGCAAAAGTTGCAAACTTTATGGCAGGACTTTTTGATCTAAATTTTCAGAAAAAAAAGATTAAAATTCTAGACCCTGGTTGTGGCGCACTATCTCTAACATGTTCCTTTGTTGAAAGACTGATTGATCAAAATAAAAGAATTGAGAAAATTGAAATTGACGCATTTGATACCGACCCATTACTTGAGACTATAGTAACTAAAGTGGCTAATATTTTAAAGAATTGGGGAAAAAAAGAGGGTGTCGAAATTGATGTAAATTATTCTAATTCAGATTTTTTACTTTCACACAAAATACACTTAAAAAAAGATTTAAATACTCCCATATATGATTTTGTAGTATCTAACCCACCATATTTTAAAATTAATAAAGAAGACGTAAGGATTTCTCTATTTAATTCACCTTTACAAGGTCAACAAAACATTTATAGTTTATTTCTACTTGGTGCTTCGAAACTTTTAAAGAAGCAAGGACAATTAGTATTCATAGTTCCAAGAAGCTTTACTTCTGGAGTATATTTTCAAAGTTTTCAAAACTTGTTCTTAAAGGAAATTGATATTGAGTATTTCCATTTATTCAACTCTAGAACTGATGGATTTAAAAAAGATAGAGTTTTACAGGAAAATGTAATTCTTAAAGCAATTCCTAAGAATAAAATTCAATCCTCTAAAATTAAAATTTCATCTTCTCAAGGAATCAGTGATTTGGAGTTATTAAAAGAAAAAGAATTTTCAGTTGAACTGCTTTTCAAAAAAATTGGAAAACTTAATATAATCCATTTGCCAGTGAATGAACTTGAAGAGGAAGCTATGAATTTATTCTCTACATGGACACACAACCTAGATTCGTTTGGGATGAAAGTTTCGACTGGACCTGTTGTTCCCTTCAGGTGTAAATCTCATTTGAAACACAGAAAACCTAAAAACTCAAATTATGCACCTTTAATCTGGATGCATAATTGCTTAAAAATGAAACTAACTTGGCCTAACAAAAAAACAGATAAACCAGCTTGGATTTTAGATAATATGCAATCCAATTCTAAAACAATAAGAAATCAAAACTATATTTTTTTAAGGAGGTTCAGCTCTAAAGATGATAATGCCAAACTTGTTGCTACGCCACATTTAGAAGAATATTTTAACCATAATAAATTGGGTATTGAAAACCATTTAAATTACCTATACAAGCCAGAGGGGACTCTCGATATTGAAGAAGTTTTTGGTTTGTCAGTACTCTATAATAGCTCAATTTTTGACGCATATATTAGATCATTAAGTGGTAATACTCAAGTTAGTGCAACCGAATTGAATTCACTTCCTTTACCTCCGATAGACACAATAAAGAAAATAGGTGTTCAATATTTATCTTTAAACGGTCATGGTATTCAAGAAATTGATAACATTGTTAATAGAACTTTCGAGCTATCTCAAAAACATAATTAATGGAAAAAATAACAGAAGCACAAACAATACTCAAAGATTTAGGTCTTCCTGAGAGTCAGCAAAATAAAGTTTCAGCTTTAACCTTTCTTGCTTTATGTGGTATTGCACCGAATGATAATTGGAATGAGGCTAAAAAACAAAGCTTAACCCTATCTAAAGGGATAATAGAATTTGCTAATAATATTTATAAACAAGATTACAAACAGAATACAAGAGAATCTTTTCGAAAATCCGCAATAAATCCATTTCTCAATTTTCAAATAATCAACCTAAATCCTGACGATCCTAACCTATCTCCCCAAAGTTCAAATACTCATTATGCGATTAAAGAATTGGTAATTGATACGTTAAAACACTATGGAACAGATAATTGGTTAAATGCATTAGAACAATTTAGGAAACTCCAATTCAAAGAAAACATTGAAGAAACTGCCTTAGTAAGACAAATTGTAATTAACAATTATAAGTCAGTAGAAAAAATAGATTTTGAGCTAGGTAGGTTCAATGTCTTTATAGGAGCAAATGGTTCTGGAAAATCCAATATTCTTGAAGCAATAGCAATGATTGGAGCTTCAAAGGGTAATGATCTCGACATAGATGGACTAATGGATAGAGGTGTAAGAATCGCTAATCCAAAACTAACACTTAGCTCCTTTCTCGGAAAACAAACCGATAAAGAAATAAAAATCGCCACTGTATTCGAAGACAAAGGAAAGAATATTCCAATCCAATCTATCTTTGAAAGTTCAAATATCAGTGATTTATATGCGAAATGGATTGACAAAGAAACTGAATCTAATTCTCCTAAAATTATCCTGGATTATATAAACGAAGTTTATTCAAAAAAAAGCAATTTGTCCAAGGATGATATTTTAGAAGAAATAAACAAAAAACTTAGAAACAAAGGCATTCACGAGGATAATAAATATACACAAATTCTATCAGATTTTGCGATTTTCAATTTATCTACACAAACATTGAGAGGTTTACAATCTCATAGCCGAAAAGTTCCTTTGGGTATCAATGGAGAAGGGCTTGATGTTTTAATAAGTAATTTTAATAATTATGAGAATTCCAAACTTTTAAAGTGTAAAATATTCTTCAATTGGCTAGACAAAATAATATTTGACAAGCAGGATGAGTTTAAACTCTCTGGACATAAGCTTGGAAAAAGTACATCAACTTTATATTTTCATGACAAGTTCATGCAAAAACAGAACAATTTGTTCTCTGCTGAAAATGCGAATGAAGGAATACTTCATGTCATTTTTTACCTTGCTTTGTTTATCAGCAACAAAACACCTGATTTATTTGCGATAGACAATATAGAGACAGCCTTGAATCCAAGTTTATGTAGATCTTTGATTAAGGAATTAGCCTCTTTATCAAAAGAAAGAGGAAAACAAACTTTAATTACAACTCACAACCCAGCGGTGCTAGATGGATTAAACTTACATGATGATTCTCAGAGATTATTTGAAGTTTATAGAACTGATGAAGGAATGACCAAAGTCCGTAGAATTAAATTTAAAAAAGGAACAGAACAAAAACAACACAAGTTATCTGAAATGTGGATGGAAGGATTATTAGGTGCTATTCCTCAAGATTTTTAATATGAAGATAGGTGTTATTTGCGAAGGCCATACTGATAGAGCAGTAATTCGAAATATATTAAAAGGACTGAAAGGTGTAGATTCTTCACAAATAGTTCCTTTAAGGCCAGATTACAGCACTGATGAAACTGATCTTTCACAGGTGACAGTTGACAATTACAGTAATTGGAGTTTGGTTAAAGCTGAATGTGAGAATCAGATTAAAATTGACCGTTTTTTAAGTATAGAGGGGCATGATTTTGTCATCATACATATAGATGCTGATTGTTCGGATGAATATGGTGTCCCAAAACCAGCTAAAAATGATAACTACTCTGAAAAAATGAGAGATGCAATTATTGCTAAAATCAATGAATGGCTTGGTAATAACTTTCAAGATCAAATCTTATATGCTGTTGCCATAGAGGAAACAGAAGCATGGATTCTTACCATTTATGATAAAAGGGATTCTACACAGAGCGCAGATCCAAAGGCCAAATTAAAGCGGAGCCTTTCTAGAATAGGAATCAAATATGACCACACTCATGCTGGTTTTTATGAGATTTCTGAAAAATTTTCGAAGAAAAAACACTTTAAAAAAGAAAAGTTTAGAGATTATAACAAAAGCTTAGATGATTTTTGTCAAGAAGTAGAAAATAAATTATAGAATAGCTCTTGCACATTGCCAACCTCGTTCCTGCGGTGTCCGAGAGAAAAGCCAACGCTAAAAACCCTATATTTCACAGGCTAAAGGAAAGTAAAATTTCTTCTCTTCAGCACAGTGCAGGATGGAGGTGGAAAGATTACTTGTTAAGTTTATTGTTAGATGTAAGTTTAGGTTCTGCTCAGTATCGTTGAAAACTTGCCTTTCAACAGCCAAGATTTAGCATTGTCTAGAAAAAATTAATGGTAGGTCCCTACCATATTTTGGGTTGAACCAATGGGACTAAACCTTTTGATGCTTATATTTAGAAAATGGAGCAAACAAAGGCTCCTTTAATTTTGTTGATCATTCAAGAATAACTGCATTGATGAAAGTTGGATTATTTATACCTTGTTACGTAGAGCTATTTTACCCTCAGGTAGCCGTTGCCAGCCTTGAGCTTTTAGAAAGCGCGGGTGTAGACGTGGACTATCCCCTTAAGCAAACCTGTTGTGGCCAGCCCATGGCCAATGCAGGCTACCAGAATTACGGAGAGGGTGCAGCCGCTTTATTTCGAAAAAATTTTAGCGAATTTGACTATGTGGTTTGCCCCTCGGGCAGCTGTACCTTACATGCCAAAGATCACATTTACTCAGGTGAAGAAGGTGAGCCGAAGATCTATGAATTGTGTGAGTTTCTTACCGATGTTTTGAAAATAAAGGAACTTAAAGCTGATTTCCCTTTCAAAGTAGGGATTCATGCGAGTTGCCATGGGCTTAGGGGCCTGCATCTGGCGAAACCTTCTGAACTGATGGGTCCTGATTTTAATAAGCCCAAACAATTACTGGAAATGGTCAGTGGCATAGAGCTGGTAGAGCTTACCAGAAAAGACGAGTGCTGCGGTTTTGGCGGAACATTTGCCGTATTTGAGGAGGCTGTTTCTGTAAGCATGGGCAAAGACCGTATCAAAGACCATGAGGAGCATGGTGTTCAGGTGATCACCGGGGCAGACATGTCCTGTTTGATGCATTTGGAGGGAATTCTTCGGCGGGACAAAAGCGCTGTGAAGGTCATGCATATTGCAGAGATCCTGAATGGTCATTTACCGGAAATACAAAATCAGTAAAAAATGAAAGCGACACCAACCCACGCAGCTGCGGCTGAAAATTTTCTTAAAGACGAAGAACGCAGCCACTGGCACGATGATACACTGTGGCATGTTCGCAGCAAAAGAGATACTTCTGCCCAAAAGATTCCCGAATGGGAGCAATTGCGAACCAATGCTTCTCAGGTCAAGGATCATGTACTTTCCAACATGGATCAATTGCTCCTTCAGTTTGAAAAAAATGCCACAGAAAATGGCATAGAAGTACTCTGGGCCAAAGATGCGGAAGAACATAACCAGCATATATTGCGGATATTGGAGGAATATCAGGTTAAAAATCTGGTTAAAAGTAAATCTATCCTCACCGAGGAGTGTGGACTCAATCATTTCTTGGAAGACAAAGGTTATGATGTAGTAGATACGGACTTGGGAGAAAGAATCATACAATTTAACAATCAGGTGCCCAGTCATATTGTGATGCCTGCCATACACCTTAAGAAAAAAGAAATTGGAGAAATCTTTCACAAACATCTGGGAACGTATGAGGGTGCAGATGATCCCGCTTACCTCACTGAAGCAGCCCGACAGCATTTAAGGCAGAAATTCATTCAGGCCAGAGTAGCCATAACTGGTGTTAACTTTGGCATTGCAGAAACAGGGGGATTTGTGGTATGTACCAATGAGGGCAATGCAGACATGGGTACCCACCTGGCTGATGTGCATATTGCCTGTATGGGCATAGAAAAACTCGTTCCACGAGCGGCAGACCTCGGGGTTTTTCTTCGCCTCCTGGCCCGAAGTGCTACCGGCCAAAGCATTACAAATTATACCTCTCATTTCCACCGGCCCCGGAAGGGAAAAAAATTATACCTGATCCTGGTGGACAATGGCAGAACTGATCAATTGGGAAGAGAGGACTTCAGAAATTCCTTAAAATGTATTCGCTGTGGTGCATGTATGAATACCTGCCCGATTTACCGAAGGAGCAGTGGTTTTAGCTATAATTCCACAGTGCCGGGACCCATCGGTTCCATTCTGTCTCCCGGTATGGACTTGAAAAAGCACAGCACCTTGCCATTTGCCTCCACCCTTTGTGGATCATGTACAGATGTCTGTCCGGTTAAAATCAATATTCACGAGCAACTGTACAAATGGCGACAGGTAATCACCAAAGAAGGACCATCACAACCCTCTAAGAAATGGGCCATGCGCTTTGGTGGCAATGTAATGTCCAAGCCAAAGCTTTTTGACCTGATGGGCAACCTGGCCAGAAAATCGCTGTCGATTAGTCCACGTGGCTTTGTTTACAATAGTTTTAATGCCTGGGGTAAACACAGAGAGTTACCGGAAGTACCCAAGGAAAGTTTCAAGGAATGGTACCGAAAAAACAGGAAGCAATGAACAGTAGTAAAGACGCCATAATAACGGCCATAAAAAAGAACAAACCCGATTTGCTTCCCCTACCGGAGCATCCAGAATTCCCCTACGAAAATAACCTGATCGAACAATTTCAGGCCAGCATAAAATTGAATGGTGGAGCAGCCAGAACAGGAGAAGGAAAAATGGCTATACAGAGCTATCTGAAAGAAAATTTCGCCCCAGACAAACAGGTATTGTCATTGGTGGAAGGAATCACCGGGAATTTTGAAATAAAGAATGTCCCAGATCCCCATGAACTGGAACACATAGAAGTGGCTGTACTTGAGGGTGATTGGGGGGTAGTAGAAAATGCAGCAATTTGGCTACCAGAAGAGAAAATTGTTCATCGGGCCTTGCCATTTATTGCCCAACACTTGATTGTATTGCTAAAAATTGACCGCTTGTTGGGAAACATGCATGAAGCTTATCAAAAGATAAATGTAGCAGGTCCCGGATACGGTGTCTTTGTGGCCGGTCCTTCCAAAACTGCCGATATTGAACAGTCATTGATCATTGGCGCACATGGACCAAGAAGTATGGTTGTTTTTTTAATGGAGTAGGTTCAACCTAAAATAGGAATTGACATTCTATCACCAAGTGGAATCGCTTCAAAATAAATCAATCGTTGCTATTTCTACATCAACTTATCGCTGCAATAATAATGTAGAAAATAGCCAAAATTTTTTATGATTATCCCTATACCTGTGAATGGTCAGAGAATCTTATTTCATAATTTCATCTAACTCATTTAAAATTTGAAAGAATAATTGGCTAAATATTAACTTTAAAATCGGGTTTTAAAGGGAATAGCAATGATTTCACCTTGTTTCCTCTGTTCATTTTTGGCTTGATCCAAAAACGAACCAAAAAGATCAAGGCTGTCAAATCTTATTTCAAATGATGGATAAGGTTTAAAGAATAGAGATCATTTAGGCCACCACCATTTGATTGATTTTTGAATCAAAATTCCAGACTAAAAAGGAGTGGATCTCCTTGTGGGAGCTAACTCCTTTTCTTATCATCTTCCATCCTGATGCAAAAACCTTAACCTTTGAATGCCGAAAAAATCTGACATAAAATGCTTTCAAAAAAGCTACAATTACCGATAAAAGTTTTTTCTATTCTGTGATGACAATTATTATACCTATTCAAAGGTTTAATCTTTATTCATAACAAAATTAATTATTTCCTTATTCGAGTCCTCAAAGGGTGAAAATATCATAACCACGGGGGCAAGCCCATGATAAGAAGACAAGTTCCACTTAATTATGGAAGGTCTTTTGCAGATGCCACTAACGTGGATTCATAATGCTTTGCTAATTCATTGACTTTCTCCGGCATTGTATCGGCTATATTTATAAGTTCGGAGGGGTCTTCGCTAATTTGGTACAGTTCCCATGCTCCACCATTCATTCGGACAATTTTATATTCACCACTTCTGAACATCCGGAATTTATCCATTCCCGAGATAAAGTATTCCGGTTCTTTCCTTTGCTCCCCCATAAAAACTGGCAACAATGAACTCCCATGAAGTGGTAAAGTGGCATGCCCTTGTATGGAATCCGGATATTGGATATCCAGGAGATCTAAAAATGTAGGTGCAATGTCTACCACATGCCCCACTTGATTGGTGATGGTATTGGGTGCAATTTTGCCCGGCCAATAGGCGATAAACGGCGTATGGCTTCCGCCTTCAAGACCTGATTGTTTGTGTTGTCTGAAGGGAGTGTTCCCTAAAATCGCCCAATTTGTACGCAAACTCCAATAGGAGTCAGCGGGACCCGGCTGCACATCAGGAATTTTATTGGCATAAAATGGACAGGACCCATTGTCATTAAGGTACATGATGATGGTATTCTCTAATTTTCCATTCTCCTCCAATTTTTTCAAAACACGACCAATATTTTGATCCATTCGGTCAATTATGGCTGCGAAAACAGCCATTTCCAGGTCAAGAGAGTCTTTTTTAGCATCAGATAAGCTATCCCAGGCATAATACTGGGTATAATCGGGTATCAAAGGCCCCCGAGAGGTATTCAAATTATTTTCCGGTGGACTAAGTTTTGCCCCCTTTGGCAGTACACCCATGTCCTCCATTCTATCGAAGCGCTCCTGTCGGAGTGCATCCCAGCCTTTGAGGTATTTTCCCCGGTATTTTTCAATGTCCTCAGGTCTGGCTTGCAGCGGGTAGTGGGCAGCATGATAAGGTAAATAAAGGAAAAAAGGATCTTCCTTTCCAAAGGCTTCATCCAACCATTTCAAAGCGTAATCCGTGATGAAATCGGTTTTGTACATCGGAGATTTTTCGTGCTCAATTTCATCGGCCCTTATTTCCTTTCCTTCAAGGTAAAAGGGTCTTTCGAACTTACCTGAAGGAGGTAAAAAATATTCTGTAGTCGCCCAAAAATAGAAGGAATGATCGAAAACATTTTCAGCTTTGCAGTATTCTGGTACCCATGGGTCAAAGTGCTCTTTCCCACTCATAAGATTAGAATAGCCCGCTTGTTTGGTCAGGTTGCCAATATGTACAGCGCCCTCTCCACCAGTATATAATCCTGTCAACATGGTTGACCTGGTTGGGTTACATTTGGCCATATTGTAGAAGGTTGTGAACCTTAAGCCTCCATCTGCCAAGCGGTTAATATTGGGGGTTTCGATTTCACTACCATAAGCCCCTATATCAGAATAGCCAATATCATCCCCCATTATTAAAACGATGTTCGGTAAAGGTGCTTTTTTTTCGGCACATGAACCGAGAACCAATGCGAAAAGTAAATAAACTAAGATTCTTTGGGTCATCGTATTTTAATTTATGTTGCTTTTAAGGTAAATTGAATGTGATTATTGATGTATGGTGGCTATCCACTGCCTTATAAAGTTTAAAAATCGTACAAATGAATGAATATGCAAAGTCTTTTATAATTTAGTAATAGTTATTTGGCATATTTTGTACTTCTTAAGATCATAAAATGCAACCTATATTTTATGGAAACCTAAATTTAATTAGTCCTATTTTGGGAGGATCTTTAGCTCAAAAAAAGTCCCATGACTTTCAAAAAATCAAGGGACTTTATCTATCAAGTAAACAATCAAAATTATTTGCTAAGGTGGGGTAGCCTTAAACAGAAAAAAAATCTCTTAGGGCTTTCTCAGTCGCTTCAAGTTCTTCACGTATTTCTACAATGCTTTCCCATATACGCCCTTGTTCTCCATGTTCAATGCCACAATATCCATGGTAACCAGCCTTAAGAACAATTGACATCATTTTTTCATAATCCAACTGAGACTGGTTGCCTTTTCCATCCCAAACAGTAGGCTTTACACTTACCCCCTTGGCATAAGGCATCAACTGTTTTACGCCTTTATAGGATTCGTAAGAAAGGGTTTTTTCTCCTTCATTGCTGTACATCAGGAAGTTTCCGAAATCTGGAAGTGTGCCTGCCCTCGGATGATCAGCAGCTTTCATTACTCCTGTAAGCCAGTTGGCATTGCTAGAAAAGCCACCGTGGTTCTCAATCATCACATTTATATCCATTGTGTCTGCAAATTCACAAAGGCTTCGCAAGCCATCGGCCACAAGTTTCTTTGATTCTTCAAAGTCCTTTTTATCAGCACTGTATTTTGCAAAAGAGTATCCATTTACCCTAATAGAATGGCAACCAAGAAACTTAGCTGCTTCTACCCATTTTTTATGGTTTTCCACAGTTTGCATTCGTTCAGACTCATCTCTTGCTCCTAATTTTCCTTCATTGTCACACATAATCAATACTGAAGTGACGCCCTCACCCTCTGCTCGGGTTTTCATTTCTGTCAGATAGCTTGTGTCCTTGGCTTTGTCCATAAAGAACTGGTTCACATATTCTACGGCAGAAATCCCGTGTTTTTTTGCGAGTATGGCAAAATCTAAATTGTCCATTTGCTTAGAAAAAAGCAATTTGTTGACGGACCATTGGGCCAGCGAAATTTTGAACAATTCCTCACGGGCTGTCAATGAAAAAGCCTGCCCTCCAAGGCCCAAACCTAAAAAAGCTGTTGCCAATCCGGTCTTTTTGATAAAGTCTCTTCTGTTATGCATGGGTATAAATTTTTAGTAAACTGTGAGTGCTGAACTTAACCTGAAATATGCAATAGTCCTTCTATTAATTGGTGGAATCACTTCAAAATCAGTCAATCGTTGCTATTTTCAAGTTCACCATAGCGGAGCTGTGCCTCAGTCTCCAAATAGCCTGATTTTTTTGTGATTACACCCTTCCCGAGTAAAACGGGACAGCCACTACGAATCCTATTGCAGAATTCAGGTTTAATCCATTGAAGATAACACTTTTATTCTTTTTGCCAAACGGGCACTACAAATGATCAAAATACTACGGAACCAACCAAGCTGAAACCCAAGCCTTATTTTCTTTCTCAAAAGCGATCCTTAAGTGACCCTCTCTATCAAGTTGCAGGCATTCAATTTGCTCGGGTAGGATCGTCATTACTGAAAAGTACTTGCTTTGGTAACCCTTTTCCTGTTCCCAACCTTCTTCCGGTTGGGAGATGGGTTTTTTAGGAGCCAAAACAGACTGATACGCTTTTTGGGCCTCTGGTAGGACATTATTCCAGTGTTCTGCAAGCATTTCTTTATTGGAGCAAATCTGTGCTTTCCCATTAATTTTTACCTGACAGCGTTCTTCTGCATAATAAAACAGCAGAGAAACATTGGGGTTTTTGCTTATTTGAGCTACTTTTTCGCTTCGGCTATCGGTATAAAAAAACAATTGTAGGTCCTCATCTACCTCGCGAAGTACCACATACCTGCAATCGGGCTGCTGACTGTCCAGGGTACAAAGGTTCACAAAATGAAAGGGGTGTTTAGGGTCGGTCGCACCCTGATGCAGGTGTTTTCTAATGATTGACCAGATTTCCTTTTGAGAAGATGAAGCAGTAAAAAGCATGCTGTTTGTTATTTAAATAAATAATTGATTCTAATGGCATTCAAAATAGCAAGCAAGGCCACACCAACATCAGCAAATACGGCTTCCCACATTCCTGCCATCCCAGCTGCTCCTAAAGCTAAAACCAGGAATTTGACAGCAAAGGCAAGGCTTATATTTTGCCATACGATTCTTTTGGTTGCCTTCCCTATTCTAAAAGCCAAAGCTACCTTGGAAGGATGATCTGTTTGAATAATAATATCAGCGGTCTCTATGGCCAGGTCACTTCCCATCCTTCCCATTCCAATGCCTACATCTGCCACAGCAATGGAAGGAGCATCATTGATACCATCTCCGACAAAAGCGATAACATTGGTTGGATCTTCCTTCAGCGCTTCAATTTTGGCTAGCTTTTCCTCAGGTAGCATTCCTCCGATGGCCTCATCTGCCTTTAGTTCCTTTCCTAATGCTTCGACAACCTCCACTTTATCGCCTGAAAGAATCATTAAATGTTGAATTCCAAGCTTTCTAAGTGAAGTAAAGGCTTCTTTTGCGTCTGGTTTTATTTCATCAGCCAACACAAAGTAGCCACAAAACACTCCATCAATTGCACAGTAAACAACGGTTTGGCTGGGATAGGTTTCTTTAGGTAAGTCCTGTATTTCATGGTCTTCCATAAGCAACCTATTGCCTGCAAGCACAGTCCTACTTTTCACCTCGCCTGCTAATCCCTTACCAGGGATTTCTTTTAGCGAAATCACAGGGCTTAATGCCGTTGTTACATGTTTGACTATGGCCTGTCCAATGGGGTGATTGGTATTGGCTTCCAGAGAAGCGGCCAAATTTTCCCATTCAGGATCCGCGTTTGGCATCGTTTCCACTTTTTCCACTGCAAAAACCCCTTTAGTTAAAGTTCCTGTTTTGTCAAATACTACGGTATTGATGGTAGTGATTAGGTCTAGGAAATTGGAACCTTTGAACAAAATCCCTTTTCTCGATGCAGCACCAATTCCTCCAAAGTAACCCAAGGGAATGGAGATCACTAGGGCACATGGGCAAGAAATAACCAAAAACACCAATGCCCTGTACAACCATTCACTAAAGGAATAATCTTCAACTATAAAATAGGGAAGTACGACCAAGGCTAAGGCCAAGTAGGTAACAATAGGGGTATATATCTTAGCAAATTTACGAATGAATTTTTCCGTTTTTGCTTTCTTGGCCGTTGCCTCCTGAACAGTTAAAATAATCTTTTGGAGAGAACTCTCCTCGAATGGCCTCAATACACGCAAGGTAATCAAGTCCTGAAGGTTGACCATCCCTGCCAAAACTTCCTCTCCCTTATTGATTTCCGCAGGCATACTCTCGCCTGAAATAGCAGCCGTATTAAAGCTTCCCCCACCACTTAAAAGTAGGGCATCCAAAGGCACCTTTTCGCCTGCTCTTACTTCTATAATTTCTCCGGTGGCCACTAACTCTGGCTTGACCCAAGTCGAAGTGCCATCCCTAACTACTCGGGCCCTATCAGGTCTGATATCCAGTAGTGCTTGAATATTGCCTTTAGCTTTATTAACAGCACGCTCTTGAAGCAGTTCACCTATCGTATAAAAAAGCATAACTACCACTGCCTCCGGGTATTCACCGATTGCGAAGGCTCCAACGGTAGCAATCCCCATCAGGAAAAATTCTGTGAACACTTCTCTTTGTCGGATTAGTTTCCAGGCTGTTCGTAACACAGGAAGACCAACAAAAGAATAAGCCAAAAGATAAACGAAGAGCCAGCAATTAATTCCAAAAACCTGGAAAGGAATCATCCTTTCACCAGTTACCGCTATAATTAAAAGAATAAAACTCAGTAGGCTAAGGAACCATGGGGACTCAAAAAAGGCTTTTTTTGATGACTGATAATGGTTATGCGTTTCGCAACAGGAGTTCTCTTCTGTATTAGATGCCATTGTTCTATTGATCGATTTTTTCAAAGGTAAGGTTATAATGCATGCCTTTTACTTGCAAACTGTTACTTATAAGCTTGGTTTTTAATAGGCGAAACTAGCTCTTTTCTGTAGCGTACTTTGACTTAATTTTTTCGCAAGTGCTTTCAGGATTATTTCTATAGTAAACATAGGTCCGAAGGTCCACTTTACCTACTTTAAATGATTTTCTTGCCCCATCATAAAATGCTGAATCGGCACTATAACCGTCTTTGAACTTGATTTTTTTAAATACCTTTCTCTTACCAAATAAGGTGGCAAATAGAATGCAATCATCAACGTGAATGGTTTTTTTCCGATCAAACCTGTCACTTACAAAAAAATCATCCGGTTTATCCGTTATGGTAAATGTGTTGGAAGCAATAAGGTCAAAAGGCTTCATCTGAGCAATACAAGATTGAATGTGGTTGGGAAGGTACTCATCGTCTGCATCTAGGATGGCAATGTATCGACCTGTACTCCATTGGACGGCTTTATTAATGGTTTGGGCCTGACCTTCGTTAATTTTCCTTATGTAGGTCAACTTGGTTTCATGGAGACGACAAAAGTCAATAAGTTTATTTTCGGGGTCATTGTGAGAGCCATCGTCTACCAGTACAATTTCAAAATCCTGAAAGGTTTGATTAAGTACAGAGTTAATTGCCCTTTGCAACTTATAAAAAGGGGTGTTGTAACTAGAAATTAAGACAGAAACTTGAGGTTTTAGGTGCATGAAGTTTAAAATTAAGCATCTATTCTATTAAAAACCTATAAAAGAATATTTTTTTCCTTCTATAATCCATTTCAGGGCAATATGAATTTTGATGAGATTGGTCCTCACAATTTTCACTGACTTGAAATTGAATAAACCAATAAATAATCATACTGTTTTAATTTTTACTTAAAAATAGATTGGCATCAGTCACCTGAACCCCAAATTTTTAATAATTACCCCACTACCTAAGAATTCTATTGCATAATTCAGGTATAATTTGCCTAAAAATGCAGCATCCAAACTTTTAATAAAACCCAATTATCAGCGATTTTATTATGAAAATTATAACTAATGATTTAAAATTCATTGTAGGTAAAGGCTTGAAATAGTAATTATTACGAGTGAATTGATTCTTTTTTTTGAATTTAAAAAACAGTATTTTATATTGTGATTATTGAAGGCAGCAAAATCCAAGAAATATTAATTGCTATTTCACTATTACTATTTATTTTTCAATATTTTAAATTATATGTGTCTTTAATTACATTATATCTAGCTTTTATAAAAGAGTAACCATGGCAGATGAAACGGCAAGACTAAAAGAACTTAGATCATACCATATTATGGGTTCGCCTCCAGAAGAGGAGCTAGATGAGTTAGCTAAAATTGCCTCTTTGGTTTGTAATGTTCCAATTTCTTTAATCTCAATTATTGGTAAGGATCACCAATGGCCTATGGTAAATTCAGGGCTCGGTAAAGGTGAAACCAAACGGCAAGATTCTTTTTGTCAGCATGCCCTAAATAATCCTAAAGAAGTATTGGTGGTACAAGATTCAACCAAAGATTTTCGCTTTAAAAATAACCCTTTTGTAATTGGCGAACCAAAAATACGCTTCTATGCAGGTGCACCACTAGAGACACCTAACGGTAATGTTTTAGGTACCTTATGCGTACTTGATAATCGGCCAAGAAAGATTTCTACCAACCATAAGAAAGCCTTGCAAGTATTGGCAAAAAAAGCCATGGATTACCTCAATACTAGAAAACTCCTTTTGGAACAAAACAGCAAAATTGAAACCAATATATCCGAATTGAAAAAATTAACAGACAATGTTCCTGGTGGCATTTTTCAACTAAAAATGGATCCAAATGGTAGATTGAATTTCGAGTTTTTAAGTAGTGGAATGAAGGAGCTCCACCCATCTATCAACTTTGAGGAATGGCTTAAATTTCCAGATTTAGCCTTTTCATTGATTCATCCAGATGATATAGATGCTTTTCATAATAGCTTAATGAAATCTTTAAAAGGAGTAACTCCTTTGTATTTTGAATATCGAGTAAAAGTAAATGATGAATATCACTGGCACTTTATAAGCGCAAAACCACAAAAAATGGCAGATAACACTGTCTTACTTTACGGTTGCTTTCAAGACATCACCAACCGTGTAGAATTTGAGAACGCCATGGAGCAAATATCTTTCGATATTTCTCACGTTTTAAGAAAGCCAGTAACCAGCCTATTAGGTTTGACTCAATTATTGCAAGACGATAGAGTTATTAAAAAAGCAGAGTTGTTGGAGTATGTTGGCTATATTAAATCGGTATCCATCGAATTGGATCAATTCACCCGTGATCTTTACGCCATCTACAACGAGAAAAGAAAAAAATTAAATATTGATAAAAATTAAGCAAATTATTGGTAATAAATAAAACAGGGTTAAAATAAATAAACCCCACCGTATGGCAGGGTTCATTTATTTAGAAGAATTTTAAAACTTATTTCTTGGATAAATAAGAGGCTACTCCTTCTCTAGTTGCACTCATTGCTTCTTTTCCTTCTTCCCAGTTTGCAGGACAAACTTCACCGAATTTTTCTACATGTCGCAAGGCATCAATCAAACGCAACATTTCGTCAATATTCCTTCCCAATGGAAGGTCGTTTACAGTTTCATGTCTGATTGTTCCTTCTTTGTCGATAAGGAATGTAGCCCTATATGCAACAGGAAGTCCTTGGTAAGTAAGTTCTCCTTCTTCGTTATAGTTCCAGTCTCCTGCCAATACGCCAAAGTTGTGCGCTACAGTTTTTACTGGGTCAGCTATGATCGGATAAGTTACGCCTTGGATTCCACCTTCTGCTTTAGGCATATTTAACCAAGCAAGATGAGACTCCTCTGTATCGCAAGAAGCGCCTACTACTGCCACTCCTCTTTTTTCGAACTCTTCCAACTTCTCCTGAAAAGCAAGGATTTCAGTGGGACATACAAAAGTGAAATCTTTTGGGTAGAAAAAGAAAATAACATCTTTTTTACCGAGATATTGCTCCAAAGAGAAATCTTCCACAATTTCTTCTCCATCAATTACTGCAGGTACGCTAAATAAAGGTGCTTTTTTTCCAACTAATGACATAAGATAATTTTTAATTGTTTATAATAAATTAATGATATAAAAGGAGTTTTATTTCGTTTTTCCTTTAATTACCAATGATACTTCTTCAACTTCGAATCCTTCGATTTGGTTCTCCTTAAAGAAGTTATTTAATAATTGTTCCAAATCAGGGTTTTTATAATCCCGGATATTACTACTTTCGTTGCAATAAAGATGACTATGGGTATCCATCACCGGGTCAAAACGCATCAAACCTAAATCATCTCTAAATTTTTGCAAAATACCAACGTTTACAAAACTCTCTAAGGTCTTGTAGACGGTACCCTTCGAAATGCTGGGGTTTTCCTCGGTAATTTGATTATAAACCATATCAGCTGTTGGATGGTCCTGAGAATCACATAGAGAACGATAGATAACCAATCGCTGATGAGTAAATTTCATCCCTTTCGAAGTGATCTTTTCTTTTAGCTTGTCAACATTCATTTTCATATAGGAATCATTCCTGTTTAGGATTCGTTCTGCAAATGTAGGTAATATTTTGTAAAATTCATATGTATAGTTCTTTCATTTCTGTAAATTAACCATTTATTATCTAACCTTATATAATAATATGCTGCTAGACGTGGCTAAAGGACAGAAACAGTTAGTTTTATGGTAAAAGTGTTGTTTGTATGCTTAGGAAATATCTGCCGCTCTCCATTAGCTGAAGCGCTTTTTAATCATAAAATAAAGCAAAAGAAGTATCAGGACCACCTTAGCTGTGATAGCTGTGGGACTTCAGAATATCATATCGGGGAGCTTCCAGATGAAAGAGCTATCGCTTGTGCCAACAAAAATGGGATAAAGATGAATCACCGTGGAAGACAACTTAACCGAATAGATTTCAGGGATTTTGATTATCTCATTGCAATGGATAAGTCTAACCTGGAAAACGTAAAAATATCGGCTGAACAGCACAAAACTGCCCCAAACAATCTTTTGTTAATGTGTGCTTTTCAAAAAAACCCAAAATTTATGGAAGTGCCAGACCCTTATTATGGTGGTGTGGATGGGTTTCAAAAGGTGTATGACATACTTGATAGTTCCTTGGATGGATTGATAGAAGAACTTGAAAAAAAGCAACAGCTACTTGACAAAAAATAATTCCTGCATTGCCCTCCTGGATTTAACCATATTTAACCCCAAATATGCAATAGTCATTCTATTGCGTGGTAAAATCACTTCCTGAGAAAGGTCAAGAAACCCAATTGTATAATTCCATCTAAGTAAATAGAGATTTACGCGTTTTTTTAGAAAAATATTGAACGTTAAATCGATTATTTGAGGACATAGAGACATTTTTACCTCATTTCCTCTGTTCATTTTCCCCCTAATTCACTAGACTTCTTAGGGCAGGCTATGATGAAAAAACGAACCAAAAAAATCGAAGCCGTTTGAACCCGAAATACACAATAGCTATTCTATTACGTAAAGGAGTCACTTTAAAATCAGCCACTATGTTGCTATTTTTGACTTTACCATAGCTTAGGCTATGCTTCAGTCTCCAAATAACCTGATTTTCTTGCGATGGCATCACTCATAACGAATTCTATTGTTTAATTCGGGTTGTAAATTTTAACGTAAAATAAATCAGTCCTTGGCACAATCAAAAAACTTACCCAAAAAGGCGCCAGAGATATTTTATGTTTTTACGCCATTGAGCAATCCATTTTACTAATTTCCATAAGGCCGGTAAAAAGTAAAAAAACAATAGGCTTGAATTGACCCAGGTTAGCTACATAACGTTACTTATCAATGTCTTCGAATCCGGGATTAGAAAAAGGCATCCAGATAATGGACTTTTAACCTATTTCCTGAATTAGCCGAAACCAAAGATGATGATTCGTTTTCTAATCTATTGAAACCTTTTGGCAACTATTAACTGTCTGAGATCAATAACAGATTTTAGAAGATTCTAGTGCTTGATTATTCGTTTTCAAACAACCATTGAATCAGCTCAGGACTTTTTTGTTCAAGGAGAAGCTCAGTATCCATCTTGCGGTAATGAGCAATCTCCACAGAACTAGGGTTTTTTACAGTGACCAACCTAAGATTGTTTTTGATTCTTACTTGAAAAACATCTCTAAATACTTTAATAATTTGGTCATCGCTCATTGGAAGCGCATTGATGACAATATTAATATGGGCAGCAGCTCCCTGAACCAACTGAATTTCCGCATTGATTTTCTCTGCTACATCATAAATATAGTCAAAATGAAACCCTCCCAACATGGACAGGTCTCTAATTCTCAACTCTAATAGGCTAAGTTTGTGTTTTATAATGGTTATGGGAATTCTTGGTGCCTGACCAAAGGCCCCTATGACTGTTCCAACTGTAGTGGGATTCAGGAACGACTTAACATGGAGTGAAATCCCGTGCTTGCTTAAAGGTTTTATTGTTTTGGGGTGAATGACACTGGCACCATAATAGGTCATTTCAGCAGCTTCTTCAAAATCCAAGTAATCGAATTTAACCGCATCAGGAAATAAATCCGGGTCTCCGTTTAGAATACCTGCAACATCTTTCCAGATAGTGACTGAGGAAGCCCCCAAACTAACCCCAATAATAGCCGCTGTGAAATCTGACCCCTCCCTGCCTAGCGTAGTGGTATTGCCCTGAAGGTCTCTTCCTATAAATCCCTGAGTGACCACGGGAAAGGTATCCAATTTAGGAATCAAGATTTTCCGACAATATTGCATGGTCAAAGCCCAATCAACCCTGGCCATTTTGGTGTGTGAATCTGTACTTACCAGTTCCCGAGCATCCTGCCAGAGGCAGGGGCAACCCTTCAAACATAGGTATTCATGAAATATCCTCGTAGAAATCAGCTCTCCATAGCCTATAATTTGGTCATAAAAAAAAGCCTGATTTTCTTTTATGGCGCTATTTTCAAGGGATCGCCGCAATTGCGCAAAATGATTTTCAACCCTATTGAAAATTGGATGACTCTCCTCAAATAGCCCTATACAAAGGTCCAGGTGATAGTCGAATAGTTCAAACAGGGGCACATCAAATTCCTTATTATCAAAGGATAACGCAATAAGGTTTTCCAATTTGTCGGTAGTCTTTCCAGCAGCTGAGACCACTATTACCAAATTATTTACCCAGCGGTTTTTGAGTAATTGAGCAATTCTTTGAATGGCTTTCGCATCTTTTATAGAGGCACCTCCAAACTTATATACCAAAGGTTGTGTCATGAAAATAGAATGGAAAAAGTACTTTTTTAACTATAATCTACTAACTTCAAAGATATGAAGACACAGCCTTACAAACAAGACACCCAAAACCTCGCTTATAATGTTGGGGTTACTCTTGATCGCTTTATTAAAAGTAAACAGGAAGATTTTCCTTTTGCATCCGGGGAGCTTTCTCAAATATTGCGTGATATTGCCCTAGCAGCAAAAATCGTTTCTCGGGAAATTAGTAGGGCTGGCCTATCAGATGTTACTGGGGCCTTTGGTCAAATCAACGTTCAAGGTGAGGAACAACAAAAGCTTGATGTGATTGCAGATATTCGGTTTACCAGAGCCCTTACCAAAGGCGGTGAGGTATGTGCCATAGTATCAGAAGAAGAAGATCTTGTCATTGATTTGCAAAATAGTAAGGGAAAGTACGTGGTGGCAATAGATCCGTTGGACGGCTCTTCTAATATTGATGTGAATGTCTCCATAGGTACTGTTTTCTCCATTTACCGAAGGGTGACTCCTGCCGGTTCCCCCATCAAAGAAGTGGATGTGTTGCAAAAAGGAAAAGAACAGGTAGCCGCAGGATATGTGCTTTATGGTTCCTCTACCATGCTGGTTTACTCTACCGGAAGAGGAGCGAATGGTTTTACCTATGAGCGGTCTTTGGGTGAATTTTTTCTTTCTCATCCTGACATGAAGATGCCAGAAGAGGGCAATATCTTTACCATGAATGAGGGGCTTACACCACTTATAAATCCAAATATTCTCTCCTACCTGGAAGGTTGCAAACGTGAGGGAGCTTCAGCGAGATACATTGGAAGTCTAGTGGCAGATTTTCACAGAAACTTACTTAAGGGAGGAATTTACCTATATCCTGCCACAAGCCAGGCTACCAAAGGGAAAATTAGGTTGATTTACGAAGCCAATGCACTTGCTTTTATAGCAGAACAAGCTGGTGGAATGGCGTCTGACGGGAAAAATAGAATTCTAGACATCCAACCAGAAAGCCTGCATCAACGTACTCCTTTTTATATTGGATCCATTAATATGGTTAAAAAGCTCCACGAAGTTTTGAATGGGGTATCCTAAGTTTTTAATCCTTTTAGGGAAAAGCCGGAATGCAAAATACTTGCCAACTGGCTTAATATGCTTTTACTTTTCATAGCGCTTAAATGACTTGAGAAGTCATTTCAATGATACAAAAGATAACTGGTATAATAAAATATCGTGATAGAAAAGTCAGCTTTGCCCTGACTAAAGTGATATAAAACATGATGATAAACGCGCGTGGGAGATTTGGCTCTTTTGTAAAGCTTGGGATGTGGGTTGGCTTGTGCGGCTTTGCGAATGTGCCAAATGCGGATCGGTTGAGAAATTTTATAAAATGCGAAGCGGGGGCTTTCAGAATATTGAGGCTGTCACTTTGGTTTAGTCCTATTTCAATTCGGTTAGCATTCAAAGTTCAGTTTTCTCTTTTTTTTGCATGAAACACAACGGATGGCGGTATGAAATCGTTGGGGATTGCGGGCTACTACACTGTCCGCCTACACCGATGTTTGAGCGGGGAAGAATGCTTGAATAACCAATTAAATCTCAATGTTTTATACCGCGTGTTGTATTATGGTGTTCATTCATTTCTAACTATCAGACTATAATCAGTCGTTTATTTGTCTGTTTCAATCCGCACCAAACTATCCACGAAGCACAAATTTATTTTTTTGAGTGTCGGCAAACCCTAATGCCCTGTGGACAAATCGAGTCGGCTATGCAAGCTCTTTGACAAAGCTTTGAACTGAGCATTGGATTGTGTGGCTTTGGCAATGTGCTTGCAAATAGGGCTGGCTAGAATCATAATTGACCTCCCACACCTTTAAACTTCTCAACAAACGAAGATATCTTTTGAAAGACACTTTGTTTTTTAGTTAAATACTGATGGTTTAATGGACTCATCTTTGGTAAAAGAGCATTGAGCTCAGTTCCGTTTTCACTAGCATATTCACGCTTTAAAGAAGCAGATATATATCGTTTTGCTGCTTCCTCATTTAAATTCTCGTCTGTTATTATTTCAGAAGCTTCAGCTTTCTGTTTGCCTTGTGCATAGGCAAAGAAAGCGTCTATAATACTCGCCTTATCTTGTATGGTATCAAGTTCTGTTTCATTAATAAAATCAACCACTAAGCTTTCTTTAGCTCTGTTACCAATACTAGCACGAATAACTCTACGAATCTCTTCTATTAAAGTGGCTTTGTCTTTGGTCTTTTTGTTGTGTTCAAAAATTAATTCGAGAATATAATCAAGGTTTATCTCTTGTGATTTAAGCAGGTCAATTTCAAAAACAACATCATCCCAATCAATTGTTGATTCTTCTGCTTCCTTTCCACTTTTTTCTCTTCTCAACCAATCTCGAATATCATTGTAAGTGGAACGGTAATCTTGAATTGTGCGCTCAGCTGGCAATTCAATATTGTGCATTGCTGAAATATCTTCATCAGTAACAAAGTGAGTTTCTTTAAACGCTTCAACAGCATCCGAATCGTTAATATCGATTGATTGAAGTGCCTTAAGGTTGCTAAATTCATCGTAGTTCTGAAGTATATTTTCTACACGTAGGTATTCTCCAAAGAGCTTTGAAAATACCTTTTTTTCTTTCTCTGTGACTATCTCATCAGGGTTAGGGAATTTCTCATTCAGTTCTTTTACTACATCAATATAACCTCTGCGAGCTTCGCCTGTTGCTATATCCGTAAAGCCTTCTAAGTATTCCTTATAGCTCTTTTCTAATACTACATTTTTTGTACTACTGTCTCCAAACAGCGTAATGGCATCTACGGTAGCCATTTCTAAATCGCGGAATGTAATAATATTACCAAAGGTTTTTGTGGCGTTATAAATACGGTTGGTACGTGAAAACGCCTGCATTAACCCGTGATATCGCAGGTTTTTATCTACGAAAAGTGTATTAAGAGTAGGCGCATCAAAACCAGTTAAAAACATTCCTACCACAATTACAAGGTCAACCTCCTTACTTTTTACCCGTTTAGCAAGGTCACGATAATAGTTTTGGAATTCTTTGCTTTCGACTCCATAACTAGTTTTGAACAATACATTATAATCATTGATAGCCTTGGCTAAGAACTCTTTTGCACTGCTATCCATTGCCGAAGGCTCAAAAGTTTCATCCACTATCTCACCAATGGCATTTTGTTCTTCATTGGCTGCAAAGGAGAAGATAGTTGCTATTTTTAAAGGCTTCTCGCTTTCCTTTTGCAAATTGTTTAATTCCTCATAATAACATTTGGCGGCATCTATACTGCTTACGGCAAACATGGCATTAAAACCTGTATTGACTCCTCGTGTTCTATGGGTTTTTTGTTTAAAATTCTGTAGGATGTATTGTGAAATTTCTTTAACGCGAACAGGATGGAGTAAGGCTCTTTTGTTTTCAGCTGCACTTAATTTTTTTTCATCAATTTCTGTTTCTATGCTTTTAAATTGAGGACGAACATCATTATAGTCTACTTTGAATTTAAGTACTTTTTCATCTCTAATGGCATCTGTAATAACATACGAATGTAATTCACGACCAAATACACTTGCTGTTGTTTCTGCACCTAAAGCATTCTCAGGAAATATTGGTGTTCCGGTGAAACCGAATTGATAGAACTTTTTAAACTTTTTGTTTAAATTCCTTTGCGCTGCTCCAAATTGTGAACGATGGGCTTCATCAAAAATGAATATAACCTGTTTTTGATAAACAGTCAGGTCGCCCTCACTTTTCATGAGGTTATTTAATTTTTGAATAGTAGTTACAATAATCTTATTATCATCTTTTTCAATATTCCGCTTTAAACCAGCGGTACTATCTGAACCGTTTACACTATCAGGAGAGAACCGTTGATACTCTTTCATGGTTTGAAAGTCCAAATCCTTACGGTCTACTACAAAGAACACTTTATCAATAAAATCAAGCTGTGTAGCGAGTCTTGCTACTTTAAAACTGGTAAGGGTTTTACCCGAACCAGTAGTATGCCAAATAAAACCACCACTTTCGTTCTTAGACCATTTTTTAGCTTCAAATGAACTCTTTACCTTCCATAAAATCCTTTCTGTTGCTGCAATTTGATATGGTCTCATGATAAGTAGTGTATTACTTATATCAAATACGGAATAGTTTAGAAGAACATTTAAGAGTGTGCGTTTTTCAAAAAATGTAATGGTAAAATCTTTTAAGTCCTTAATGAGAGAGTTATCAGCTCTTGCCCAGTTCATGGTAAAATCAAAGCTGTTTTTATCCCGTTTTACAGTGTTGGCAAAATATCTACTATCAGTACCGTTAGATATTACAAATACCTGCAAGTACTTAAAAAGTGAGTTTTCACTATTAAAGCTTTCTTTGCTGTAACGATGCACTTGATTAAATGCCTCACGGATGGCAACTCCACGCTTTTTTAATTCTACTTGTGCAAGAGGTAAACCATTCACCAAAATAGTTACATCATAGCGATTGGAATGTGTTCCTTTCTGTTCGAATTGTGAGATTACCTGAACTTTGTTTCGAATGATTTTCTTCTTGTCTACTAAATAGATGTTCTGGATGTGCCCATCATCAAATACAAAATCATAAATGTAGTTATCATGTATTTTTTTGGTCTTATCTACAATGTTGTCTCCAGGTCTATCTAAATACTCCTCTACAAAACGTGCCCATTCGCCATCGTTAAACTCCATGTCATTCAAAGCCTCCAGTTGCACTCTTACATTAGCCAACATAGCATCAAGGCTAGTAAGGTTTGAGGGATTTTCATACCCCTGATTTGTCAAGTCTTGAATGAATTCTCGCTCAAGTGCTGATTCAGCCTGATAAGCAACAGCAGCCTCATTTACCTCTGAGTACTTCGTGTATTTATCGAGTACAATAAAATTATTTGATTCAGCTATGGTTTTATATATTGTCATCACTTTTTACGATTTAAAAAACTCAAATATTTTAGTTTCCCTCATTAAGTACCCCAATACACGCTTGTCACTATCTGTGAGGTCAAATATTTCTTCATTAGTATGTTTTGAATGGCTAGATATATTAATAATACGAGCTAAATATGAATCCCTCTCACCTGGAGTTCTATCTGGTAAAAGTTCACCCCAATTTTGATTCCCTAGAAAAGTAGAAGTTTTTTCTAAGATGTTTCTAAGAAAATTGAAGTGGTATTTACTCAGTTGACCTGTTACAATTGCTTTTTCAATTTCGGATTTAAGATAAAGATGATATGAAAAAGGTGAATCATTTGGTTGAGTTAATAATTCACATGAACCATCATCCATGATTCTTAGGAGATATTTTTTATAAAGTACGTTTTTTAGTTCATTGTATAGAACATTGTAAAATAGGGGATTATGGGTAGTAATAATAAATTTAATATTAGAGCCACTAGACCTAATTAATCTAGCTACATCAACAGCAAGTTCAATTAAATGATTTTCGTCCAATGAACTTACAGGGTCGTCGATAAAAATATATTCTAATTCATTAAACTTGTCAGTACTACGTTCATCTGGTTCTGCAACATTTAATACATCAATAACTTGCATCAATAAACTATAAAAAATACTCCAAATAAAACAACTTTCTTCACCTTTGGAAATTTTCACATTTTCAGAACTTTCATCATTACCACGCTCAAATGAGAATCGTATCTCCGAGTAATCCTCACTAAAATGAGGAGTTAGTTTATCATTTGTATAATATTGAAAATTAGCAATAATATTTTGGTCTTGACCTTCTTCTTCTAATATCCACTTTGTAAAAGCGTTTGGTTGTATTTTAAGTTTCCTGTCTAAATCATCATCCAAATCATTATCCCAGTAGAATAAGTCTTCTGTAAACGCATTATAGTAAAGCACTTTAATGCCAGTTTCTTCTTCTATGTCAGTTACTTTTGGTGCTATCAATTCTTTAAACTCTCGTGATAGCCTAGTTTTACCAGAACCATTAAAAGCATAAATTAATTGAACCTTCACATCAATTATACATTCCGAAACGGGCCTTCTTCTGTGCGTTGCATCCCTCAGATTTTGCGCTATTTCTGTTAATGACTGTCCCATATTACTCTACTAAAATATCCTTTGGAAATGTTAATAATATATCACGATAGTATTCATACTGTTTTTGTCTAAGCTCTATTTCTTTTGGTAGTCCTTCACTAATTGAAGAAGTAAGAATATCGAATTTGTCGAGGATTGATACGACACGTTCTTGTTCATCTATAGAAGGTACTGGAATTATTACTTTTCTCAACCCATTTGAATTAATTGCTGAAATTTTACCTGAGGAAATATGTTTCCTTATTTGGTCGTGAAATTGTTTTGTACGAGTAAAATAAGCTACATATTTAGCGTTCAAAGAGCTTCGGAATGAAAAACAAGCATCGTGAATAACAACGCCTTCATCTCCTAACCAAGCAGTTCCCATTCCGATATCTTCTATTGTTTCACCTGCTGCAACGATTACAACATCTCCTTTTTTAGCAACTCTTAGTTTTTTATCATCAACTAATTTCTCACTTACAAAGGATTTAGTTTCATCTGCCCAAATTCCATAGTGGGTGTACATTTCACCATAATGAATGGTAGGCACTCCATCAGAGATTAAATCAGTTTTTACAAAACGTTTACCCCTTTGAAATTCACCAATTTCACTTAAAGGTTTCAAGTCAGCTTCAAGTCTGAATAATTGCTCGCGATAATAGTTGTATTGTTGTTTACGAGCTGTAAGCTCTGCTGTAAGCTCTGCTGTAAGCTCTGTAAAAGAATCGAGAATACGAACGATTTCTTTTTGTATTTTGAGGGTTGGTATTGGAATTTTTTTATTGGAATAATTACTAATCCACTGTCTTTTGTGGTCACCATCTACGAGTCCACTAGGTAAAGTATTTAACCAATAAAATATATATTTTAGCAACACCTTTGATTCATCCATAGATGTAATCATCTTCATTGCGGATGACTTCGCCTTAAAGTCAAAATCTACCCACTTGTTAGCTGTTGTAAAATCATCAAAAATTATAACAGGTTTTTTTGAAGCTTTATAAATACCATCAGTTTCATTTGTATATCCAAGAATAAATGTTTTACCAGCTGTTAATACAGGTGTTATAAAGCTATCATCATAATTTTTTGACTCCACTAAATATTTAGTTGGTTGTTCATAAGCTGCAAACTCCCCCAAAGGTTTCCATTCTATTTTAGTTTCCTCTAACAAACTCTCTATGTAACTCATGCCTCAATCTCTTTTACAATTGCATCAATATCAGCACGAAGCTTATTTATCTTCTCCACATTTTTTGAAACCTTCTTATTCAATTCAACTATGTTAATCTTCTCTCGATCATCCTTGGCTTCCACATATGAACTCACAGAAAGGTTATAATCGTTCTCCGCAATCTTGCTATTATCGATAGAGGTTGCAACGTGTGCCACTTCTTCTTTGGTGTCAAATACCTGCATCACCCTCGCAATGTGCTTATCTGTCATCACATTGTTGTTCGTTACCTTCTTAAAGAAGTCTTCACCACTGGCATCAATAAACTGGGTTTCGTTTTCGGTTTTATGTTTAGAAAGTACCAAAAGGTTAACGGCTATGGATGTACCGTAAAAAAGGTTAGGAGCTAAGGAGATAACACTTTCTACATAGTTATTGTCCACCAAGTATTTTCGAATCTTTTGTTCTGCTCCACCTCGATAGAAGATACCAGGGAAACAAACTATGGCTGCTCTCCCTTTGCTGGATAAATAACTTAATGCATGCAGCACAAAAGCAAAGTCCGCTTTTGACTTTGGAGCAAGAGCGCCAGCAGGAGCAAAACGGTCATCATTAATCATGGTAGGGTCAGCATCACCAATCCATTTTACAGAATATGGTGGATTAGATACAATGGCATCAAAGGGTTTTTCATCACCTAAATGTGGGTCTCGCAACGTGTCACCAAGTACAATATGAAACTTGTCGTAATTGATGTTGTGTAAAAACATGTTCATACGTGCCAAGTTGTAAGTGGTGTGGTTCACTTCTTGTCCAAAGAAACCTTCTTCAATGATATGGTTGTCAAAGTGTTTTTTAGCTTGTAAAAGCAAAGAGCCTGAGCCTGCTGCAGGGTCATAAATCTTATTTACGGTTGTCTGCTTATGCAATGCTAATTGAGCAATGAGTTTAGATACATGTGTAGGCGTAAAATACTCCCCACCTGATTTTCCTGCATTTGCAGCATATTTGGAAATAAGAAATTCATAGGCATCGCCAAAAAGGTCAATTTGATTTTCTTCAAATTTTCCAAAATTCAAGTCAGCCACTCCTTTTATAACGGCTGCTAATCGGCTGTTTTTGTTTTCAACATTGTTGCCAAGTCGTGTACTAGTCGTGTCAAAATCAGCAAACAATCCTTTTATGTCTTGCTCCGATGGATAACCGTTTGCTGAACTTTCAATAGCGTCAAAAATAGCTTTTAAGTCTGTATTAAGATTGGAATTGGTATTAGCCGTTTTGGCAACATTTATAAATAGCTGACTAGGGTAGATAAAATATCCCTTAGTTTTAACAGCATCATCTTTTATTTCGGGAGATATTTTATCAACTGCAAAACTTGCGTAATCAACATTCTCGTCACCACCTTCAATATAATTGGTGAAATTCTCACTAATAAAACGGTAGAAAAGTGTTCCTAACACAAACTGTTTAAAATCCCATCCATCCACAGAGCCACGTACATCGTTGGCAATTTTCCATATTTTAGCTTGTAATTCGGCTCTTTGTATTGTGCTTGTCATTATTTTTCTATTAATAAATCTTTTGTTTTAACTTCAAGTATTTCGGCAATCTCGAAAAGAATTTCCAATCTAGGTTGCTGTCGGTTTTGCACATACCCATTTACCATGTTATAACTCTTTCCGAGTTTCTTAGCTAGCCAAAATTGGCTTAATTCCTTTCTTTTCAAGTACTTCCTTTATTCGGTTCATGTCCCCATAAAATTAAGTCATTAAAATAGTCCAAATTTTCCGTTTATCTCATTTTTCAAAATACATTTCGTTCGTTTCATTGTTGGTCTTTCCGAGCGAGGACAAAAAATTAGGCTCTTTTGGTTTTTTGCTTTTGGCTTGTGGGTCGGCAAAAACCAAATGTGCCTATTTGCGCGTTGGCTATTTCAGCATGTTGCACAACAACAGGGTATCTAATGTTTGAAGAAGACAATATAAGGACTAGTAACGCTTATTCAAATAGCTAGATACCTACTGTTGTGATGCCTTTTTCTTTGTCTTGTAAAAACAGACGCTTCTCCTCCCGCTCTTGCGGGCCAATCTAAAGAAAAACGGATTTCGGACATGGAATCTAAGGAGCAGATCACATTTTAATAGAGATGGCCAGTATATGACTGTATATCTAATATAATGGAGCAGTTAGGTTCCAATAACTCCTGGACTATCTTTGAATCCAAAATAGCCACTAACTATTTTATTATGTGATTAACTCACTTCCCAAAAAATAGTAAAGGCTTCTACAGTTCCTTACAAAAACAAGGGTTTTAACCACTGTATTTTTTTCGAAAATGCACCTTTATCAATTGCCTATCAACAATTGCCAATGACATACGGTGGGTGATTTCTTCTGGTGGGCTTTGGTTTAAAATTTCACGCACTTTTCCCTCTCCGAGATCGAGGCGGTAACAAAGCTGTAAAAATCTTTCAAATTCCCGATTGAGTAATTGGGAAACCATTGGGGCTATGGCTTTTGCTAAACATTCTCGGTCCAAACTATCAGGAATAACGGGCAGTTGCAGTAAATCTTTTAGATCTACTGCAACTGTTTTTACAAGGACTGAATCAGCATTGGACGGATTCATTGATTTTATTCTTCTTCTTTCTTAGAATTGGTTTCTTCGGGAGCTTTTTCTTCTAAAACCTCCGGACATTGTACCCGGAGGATATGGTACCAATTGATCAATTTTTTGACATCGGAAGCATACACCCTTTCCTCGTCGAATTCAGGAAGAATATGCTTCATAAAAGATTCGTATTCCTCTTTGTCAGCACCTTCCAGGCCAGTATCTCCTTGAAATTCCTTTTCAATTTTAAACATTATATCCTGAAGTGGAGAAGCTCCTTCCTCAGTTAAGGTATAAATGGATATTTCACTCAGCAGAGATACCCTTTGAGCAGCACCTACAACAAATTTACCTTTTTTATCATCCAGAGATTCGAGGATTACCCCACTTCTGCTGGGCTTTAGTACTTTATATAAACCTGGTTTTCCAGAAACAGTGGCAATGTCTTTAAATTCCATGATAGTTATTTTTTTTGGCTGCAAATATAAGGTTAACTTGAGAAAGACTGGGGCGCTTACCCCTACTTATAGTATTCAGATACATTTTCTTCTATAAACTGAGTCAATTCATCTCTGCCTACTTTCGTCGTGGCAGAAGTTACAAAAAACTCAGGCGCCTCTACAAACATCTTATCCATTTCGTCAAGAAAGCGATGAACGTTTTCTGAAGTTTTTGATTGAGACTGTTTGTCGGCTTTTGTAAAAATAATAATTACAGGTAGTTCCAATTGTCCACACCAACTAATAAATTCAATATCAATAGGTTGGGGTGACAAACGACTGTCAATCAAAACAAAAACTGAAACTAAATTTTCTCTTTCAGTAAGGTAGTTGCGGATCATTTTATTCCAATCGGCTTTCAATTTTTTATTTGCTTTCGCAAATCCATAGCCAGGAAGATCCACCATATACCAGCGGGAATCTATCTCGAAATGATTGATTAACTGCGTTTTACCTGGTCTTCCTGAGGTTTTAGCCAGGTGTTTGTGATCGGTAAGCATGTTGATAAGCGAGCTTTTGCCAACATTGGATCTACCAATAAAAGAGAACTCCGGCTTAGTCGGTGCCGGACACTTTGTATGGTCAGTATTACTCATTAAAAAGCGTGCATTCTTCAACATGGCCCTTTTTTTCTACAAAGGTAACTAAATTCCCCAATGGTCTCCAAACCATTAATTCATTAACAATTTTCCATTGCTCAAGTTTACTTAGTAATATTGTAATGAAAATAGAAGCCATGTCCGTAGTTCCATACAAAAATCAAAAAGAAGGCAAGAAGCAACAGGTTGCCAACATGTTTAACAATATTAGCAAAAATTACGATTTGCTAAACCATGTTCTGAGCTTGGGGATAGATATTATCTGGCGAAAAAAAGCCATTAAAATGTTGAAGGAAGACCAACCAAAGTTAATTTTAGACATCGCCACTGGTACAGGTGATTTTGCCATAGAAGCCCTGGCTCTGAAGCCGGAAAAGATAATCGGTGTGGACATATCTGAAGGTATGCTCAATGAAGGGCGTAAGAAAATAAAGCAAAAAAAACTAACCCATCTCATAGATTTACAGATAGGTGATTCAGAAAAGTTGCTCTTTGAAGAAAATAAGTTTGATGCTGTAATCGTTTCTTTTGGTGTAAGGAACTTCGAAAACCTTGAAAAAGGATTGGCAGACATGTATCGGGTGCTTAAACCAGGAGGAAAAACGGTAATACTGGAATTTTCCACACCAAAAAAATTCCCGATGAAACAAGCTTATTCCTTTTATTTTAAATATATTTTACCTCAGATTGGTAAAGTCATCTCCAAGGATAACTCTGCCTATACCTATTTGCCCGAATCGGTAAAGGCTTTTCCTGATGGAAATGATTTCATTAATATTCTTGAAAGGGTAGGTTTCAAAAACACGCAATGCAAAACGCTAACATTTGGCATAAGTTCGATATACATTGGTATAAAGTAATTCTTTTTTCTTTGTGCTTGCTCTTTTTCCAAACCTATCTGGTAAAAGCACAACAAAAGAATCTTATTTTTAACTCATCAGGAAGTGATAACCAAGCCTTGTCTTATGGCTTTTTCCTTGCGGCTCATAACAGTTCGCTAAGAATTAAGTATGCTGACAATTTTCTCAACCCCGACTACCCAGCGCTAGGTAATGTAAGGGCCATAATGCCAGCATTTTCGCCAGGCTTTGCCTTAGGTTTTCTTGTTACGGCTAGAATACATGATCAGGTAAACCTTATGTTTACCCCGAAAGTAGGTTTTTATGAATACCGAACAGAATTACAGCTTTTTACGGATGATCCAAACGCAGCCAACGGCGCAGGAATCAATACAGTACCTCTTCTTACAGAGGAAACTCTGGTGGAATTGCCACTATTGCTCAAATACAAGTCCCAACGCTTTAACAATACCCGAATGTTTTTTGTGGGTGGGCTCAATGGCCAATTCAGAACAAAAAATCAAGAGGAAGCCAATGAAGACCCTGTTGCATTGAAAGGGACAGATGTTGCATTAGAAATGGGACTCGGATTTGATCTTTATTTTCAATTTTTCAAATTCTCACCTGAAATCCGCTTTTCTCACGGTTTAGTGAACCTATATCAGGAAGGTCATTCGGACGATCGAATGGCTGGAGCCATTTCAGATATCAGAAGAAAATCCCTCACACTTTATTTAAATTTTCAGTAAACAGGAAGCATTGACACCCTTTTGATTTTTAATCTTAGGGGAAAAAATTTAACTTCCCTTATGGAAAAGAAAATTGCATTTATCACGGGAGCAACTTCCGGTATAGGAAGAGCTTGTGCCCTATCCCTGGCTGAAGAAGGGTTTGCCATCATTGCATGTGGACGTAGAAAAGAAAGACTAGTAGCGTTAAGGGCACTCCTTCCAGAAGATACGCCCTACCAATATCTGGTATTTGATATAAGAGAAAAAGAAGCAGTTTACAGTGCCATTGACTCCCTGCCTGACGATTGGCAGAAAATAGAGGTTTTGATCAATAATGCCGGTAATGCCCATGGCCTAGACTTTATCCAAAACGGAAATGAAGACGACTGGGATGCTATGATGGATATCAATGTAAAAGGTTTGCTCTATGTTTCTAAAAAAATCATGCCTGGTATGGTAGAAAGAAAACATGGCCAAGTCATTAATATTGGCTCAACGGCCGGTAAGGAAGTATACCCTAAAGGCAATGTATATTGTGGTTCAAAACATGCGGTCGACGCGATCACCAAAGGAATGCGCTTGGACCTGAACCCATACGGCATCAAGGTGATGGCTATCAACCCTGGTCTGGTGGATACCGAGTTTTCTCTGGTTCGGTTTAAAGGCGATGAAGACAAAGCTACAAATGTCTACCAAGGCTTTACACCACTCAAAGCAGAAGATATCGCAGAAGTAGTTCGTTTTGCTGTAACCAGGCCTCCCCACGTAGTTTTGGCAGATGTAACCATTCTCCCAACAGCCCAGGCCAGTACAACCCTATTGCATAAGGAGGGTTTATGAGAATAATAATAGCTGGACTGGTAAGTCTATTTGTGCTGGCTTGTGGAGAAAACAAGCAAGAGAAAGCTATGGAAACACTAAAAGTAGCTGGCCATGAAATAGTCGCTGAAGACAGTGTTCAATTGGATTTTTCTTTGGAAGAACCCGTTTCCAGTAAGGGAGCACTCGAACAACGACTAATTGATGCTGGGCTAGTAGACCTACAAGAGGAAATTCCCGGAGTATTGGTAGACCTTAGGTATTCGACAAGTAATAATTTCTTTGGTAAAGATGTATATGGGGAACTAGACCGTTGCTATTTACAGCCGGAAGTAGCTAAAATGTTAAAAAAAGCCCACCTTGCCTTGAAGCAAAAAAACCCTTCATTAACATTTCTAATTTTCGATGGTGTTAGGCCTCAATCTGTACAGCAGATCCTTTGGGATGAATTGGATAAACCAGACAGTATCAAACCGCTTTATGTAGCAGATCCACAAAAAGGTAGCTTACACAATTTCGGTGTAGCTGTAGACCTTACCATTGCCGATCGCACGAATCAAAAGCCCCTTGATATGGGTACTGATTTTGATTTTTTTGGCTATCCTGCCTACCCAGATAGAGAAGCTAAAATGCTCAAAGAAGGAAAAATAAACCAACAGCAAGTGGATAACAGACAATTACTTCGAGAAGTGATGGAAGGAGCAGGTTTTAAGGGCATTGGATCTGAATGGTGGCACTTTAATGCATTCAGCCGAAAGATTGCCAGAGAGAAATTCGACATTGTAAAATAAAAATGGTATAATCGTTCCTTATTTTTAATTACAATAACCTATGAACATTCTAAACAATAAGCTCAAATTATATTCGCTACTGGCCTTATGCTTTTTATTGGCAGGCCTTCCCTCAATTGGTCAGGCCCAACAATTCAGGGCTTTGGTCATTAGTAAGACTTCTGGATTCAGACATCAATCCATTCCTGAAGGGGTTGCCGCTATAAAAAAATTAGCTGAAAGGCATCGCTTTGATGTATATGCAAGTGAGGATGCCAGTTTGATTAACGACAAAAACCTTGAAAAATACGATGTCATCATAATGATGAGTACCACAGGAACCATTTTCAATGCGGATGAAAAAGCAGCTTTTAAACGCTTCGTAAAAAGTGGAAAAGGTATAGTTGGTGTTCATAGTGCTACGGACACCGAGTATGACTGGCCTTGGTATACCAAATTGATTGGCGGCCAGTTTAACCACCACCCTCACCAGCAAACGGCTAGGATTAAGGTGATGAATGGAGACCATCCGGCGACCTATCACCTAAACGACAAATGGCTATGGACAGATGAGTGGTACGAGTTTAAAAACTTCAATCCAAAGGTAAATATCCTTTTACAACTGGATGAGACATCCTATAATGTAGGACAACGCAATGGTAATAAAATGGGCATGGGCGCTGTCCATCCGATCTCTTGGTACCATGAGTATGATGGAGGCAGGGTGTTTTACACCGGTCTGGGTCATGTGGAAGAAGCTTTTGAAGACGCCGATTTCCTAAAACACCTATACGGTGGAATCTGGTATGCTGCAATGGGTAAACCTTTGTAACCCACAAAACAACAATTCTATTATGTGTTGAAACTACTTCAAAATCAGTCGATAAGTGGTCGTTTTATTCCTCATTTTGAACTGATTTTCTGGTAATTTCAACACATTTCTAAATACATAATCCTAAATTACCTGATAGGATTAGTAATAACCTGTCCCGAACCTTCTTAGGAGGTGATTCCATCACGAATTAGAATGCCCTTCCTTTTTTCAGGTTAATGTTAGCCAATTCATCCTTGCCTATTGGCTTACACACAACGGGTAAAAATTAATCCGAAAAACACTTTCTGAAAAAACTATCCCATTTTTGCTGCCGATGATTCCTAAAGGCCGGGGTTTGTTATGCGTGACCAATTGGTTATATTGAGTCCACCAAAACTTAAATTAATGTTTGCTAGGGAAATAAACAGAGCACTATTATACAAATGGAATATCCGTAGCAGTACGATAACTTTGGTCATCTACATCCTCTATGGGGTTTTTTATCAGGTAGACCTACCGGTTTGGTATGATTACTCCCTTATGGCCATTACGCTATTTAATATTGTATTGGTTGGGGTACTTCTCCATAAAAGCTTAACGAACAGGCAATTGGTAGATCATCTCAAAACAGCCATTTTATTAGGGATCTTTCGATTGGTCATCAACTTGGTTTTACTGCTACTTATTGTAAACAACAGCCTTTAGAAGCTTTTTTACTTTAACTTCTAAGGCCATTGAAATAGATCAATTCGTTTCGCTGCTTCAAGCGGTTTAATTCTTTAAACCCTCCAAAACGGCCATAAACTTTTTAACAGATAGTCTGTCGGAATTTTTCTTCCCTATGTACCTATAGACTTCCTTTCCATCAGGGCCAATTAAAATCAGGGCTGGATAATGCACCAATTGATTGTGAAAAGAATAGCCACCAGGAATTCCTAATTCATCTGCCAAACGGGCATCAACATCCCGGTAGATTGAGAAACTGTCTTCCTCCAAATTTTCTGCCCAAGCCTCGATTTCCTCATCCGTATCAGGTTTGATAAATACCTGAATCACATCTTCCAGTCTTGCAGTTTCTTCAACGTACTCATTGGTATGCCGTATGCAATATGGACATTCCGTTTTAAGCAGAAAATGCAAGGCAACGTATTTTCCTTTTGCTTCACTTAAAACAAATGGTTTTTCATCTCCAACGGCAGGCAAGATAAAGTCCTTTACTTTTTCTTGTGCCATAAGCCCTTGAGAAATAAATAAAAAGGCTAACAGTACTAGTGTTTGTGTTTTCATGGTTTTTTATGTGGAGTGATTTTCAGTTTTAAGTAACTGGTAAATAAATCAGTAGAATCTAGGGTAAAGAAAAAGTTAAACTTTATTATAATTTCTATTTGACCAAACGCAGATAACTATTCTTGCGTTCAGCTCATTTAGGCAGAAATAAAAAATGGGGCTTTTACTAAGGCCGGGTTTATGGGTTGATTAAACTTCGTATTGTGGCCTCTTTTCCTCCCACAATAGGCAATTCTAAAGAAGTCTTTTCAAGATCAACTATTAATTTCGTCCCTGGGTCTGGCCAAATGGTAAATTCCTTGTCACTAGAGAAAATCATCAAACCAATTTTCTGTCCTTTAGGGATTATTTGATCGTCCGGTTGGAGGGGAAATGAAATGGTATAGAATTTTCCAAGTTTCAGTGGTTTTCCATTCCTAAGAGAGGAATGATTTTGTGGGTCAGCCCAGCCTCTGGTAATAATGTTGTTGGTAATTTTAGCGTTTTTCGCCAAAGACCAAGGCAAGGAAACAAGCCAAACAGAAAGATTGGCAGCAGGCTTACTAGCGGCAAGCCTTATGGTAATTTCAGGCGTACCTGATAAATGTAAATCTTCTTTTAGTTCTGGTGTAACGAAAATTAGGCGGTGTTTGGTTAACTCAGCTTGAGCGAGGGTGGCACCTTCAAATGAAAAATTATCCACCAAAGTTTCTTTTCCTTGATTATCTGCTTTCGTCAGGTTTAATTCGCCAATACCCGGTGCGTTGCCTTTGAGGTAAAATTGCACTGCTAAGGCATCCGGATTGGGATAAGCTGTATAAGGCGTAGGCTTTTCGTGGGAATCATTTTCACGAACTATCCAAACCTTCGCATCATTTTCCACACCATTATTTATCCCATGCAAATACTTGGTAAACCAACGGTTCATCATTGAAAAAGGCGGGGGTCCGCCATGGCCGTCTTGGTGGTAATAGAGCTGGGATGGAATGCCCATTTCGACGGCTTTTTTATAGATTCTATAACTATGCTCGGGCATTACATTCCAATCGTTAAAGCCATGGGACATTAACAAGGCAGCCTTCATGGGTTTCATTTGGTAAAGGTAATCTCGTCCAAACCAGAAATCGTTTAAATCACCGCTTTCTCTGTCCATACCATTTTTCATTTCCTTGTCACGAATACGCGCATTGTTGCTCGCCCTCATGGCCGTATCCCCACTGTGGATAAAGTCATACAACACATCAATGTCTTCACCTAGGTATCCTCCAGGAGAACGCACCAAGCCATTCGACCGGTAATAATGATAGTAAGAAGTATTGGGCGCTATGGGAATAATGGCTTCCAAGCCTTCCACTCCCGTGGTGGCAGCCGCAAGCGGAATAGTGCCATTATAAGAGGTCCCGGTCATCCCCACTTTGCCCGTGGACCAGAAGGCTTCTACCTTTTCATTTCCATCAATACTTGTATAGCCATTTCTGCGACCACAAAGCCAATCGATCACCGCCTTGGGTGCAAGAGATTCATTTAGTCCACCCACTGTTGGTGCCCCTTGAGATAAACCTGTTCCCGGAGAAGAGGAATGAACCACAATATACCCCCTTGGCACCCATTCCCGGATATGAGAGTCAGAAATAAATGGTCGTTTATAAATGGTCTTGACCTGCGGATGTGCCCTTTCTTTTGGCGGTTTTCCCAATTCATGCCTAACCTCCCAAAAAAGTCCAGGGACATCAGGAGCTACTCCTGTAAAATAAGGACTTGATATATATATAACAGGAAGTTTTAACCCTTCATATTCGGTCTGATAAGGACGAGTCACGTCCACATGCATCCGGTCCATTTTACCATCCGCATCACTATCAAAATCCGTTTCCACCCAAAGGTCATGTCGAATCCACTTGCCTTGATCTTTAAACGCCTTTACCTCCTGCGCT
>Ga0209390_10001682_pt1 | contig 41763 bp, 35 predicted proteins | sample BON01_FD_187212 | JGI IMG/M metagenome (GOLD analysis project Ga0209390, IMG submission 187212) | Freshwater microbial communities from Lake Bonney liftoff mats and glacier meltwater in Antarctica - BON-01 (SPAdes) (version 2) | ecosystem: Environmental > Aquatic > Freshwater > Ice > Glacier...
CTTCGATGGTCTGAGAGAAAGTCGCTAAGATTTCGCTGGAGCTTGGATTTGGCACTTTTCCGAATGCGGAATTAAATGGAATCAGATAATTGATATTGCCATGATCTCGCATAAAATTCATCCCGAAGAAATGCGCCAAAGACATCGCTACAGACTCTTTATAAGTTCGGTAATCCCAATTCTGAATTACCTCAATCGGCTCAGTCAACTGAGGATCTGCTATTCCTTTTTCATCATAAGCTTTCAGCAGCATCGGCATCAACAGCTCAAATGCCGGCAGGTAAGGATCGTAGGCCAACTCTATAAAAGTATCTAAAGTCAGGTTTTTCGCCTCTTTCAGTACTTTCACAGCATGAAGTGCGCGGAAATTCTCCCGATCAGGAGCCATGTACTTTGGATAATCTCCCTGCTTGGGACTAAACTCACCCGCAGCAGTAAAAGGAGTGGAATTCGTGTTCTGAATCCAACCTGTTTCAGGATTCAAAATCAAAATGCTTTCGTCCACGGCGTGGATTCCGGTCCAATCGGTCTTTGGATTCGAGCCATCAACCGGACGTTGGAAATCGAAGCTGTCATCACGCTTCGGAATAAAATTACCATGGAAATAAGCAATATTTCCTTCTGCATCAGCGAAGACCGTATTATTTGAAGAGTTAGTTCGGATATCCATCATCTTCTTGAATTCGGCATAGTTTGCCAATTTGGTTCGAGTATAACTTTGCGTCAGCGCGTTGACTGGATCCCAATTGATTTTGGTAGCTACCCACTTATCCTCGATTTTGTGGGTAATCGGGCCATGATGGGTTCGGTAGAAGGTGAATGATTTTTCTTTGATTTGTTCGCCTTCCTTGTATTTCAACGTGACTTGCTGGGATTCCACATCACGCATTTCATCCCCATATTGGTATTGAAATTTCCCGTCTTTTTCTATCACTTCTTCAACGAATTCATCTATAAAATCCACAAATGTAGAAGTGTGAATCCAGCCGGTTTTTTCATTGAAACCTTGATAAACAAAAAACTGTCCCCAAGTCACAGCGCCATACGCGTTCAATCCTTCTTCGCTGACCACATGCACTTCCGGTCGGAAGTAAAATGAAGTATGTGGATTAATAAGAAGCATAGCATTGCCAGACTCAGTCAATTCACCGGAAACTGCAATTCCATTAGAGCCTTTTGGCTCATCCAGCATTTCTTGATGGTTCAGTCCATTTCCAAAATGATTGAGTGCTAACCCCTTATTTTCTTCATAAAAAGCCTTGATCCGATTAGTGGAAATCTGCTCGATATCTCCACCGATCGAACCCTCGGAGAAAAACATCGGCATCCAAGGCTCATAATACGTGATCACCTGCGGAGTCAGCTCAGGATGAGTTTCCAAATAGTAATTAACCCCATCGGCAAAAGCCTGGCAGAGAGATTTCAACCAATCAGGTGCGCTTTCATAAGCCACTTTTGCTTCGGTTTCTGTCATGTAGAGATTTGCACGGAGATCGGAATAGATTGCCCCCTCCCCTTCCAATTCGGCAAGCCTTCCTGTAGCCCAGATGTAGTTTCGCTCCACTCGTCTGAAATCATCCTCACATTGCGCATAGAGTAACCCAAAAACCACATCTGCATCCGTTTTCCCATAAATGTGAGGCACTCCAAAATCATCACGGATGATTTCTACCCGCTCGGCTTTGGCTTCCAAGTCTGATTTGGGCTCGGATTTTTTACAGGAAAAAATAATACTGGCTATAAAAATCAGGAGTAGGGATTTCTTCATTATTGGATTTTTTTGCTTTGAAAGTCTGAAAGTAGTCGAATCTTGCTGAGTGCGCAAAATGAATTTTTAACGGTGGGAATCGTAGTGATGTACGGGAAATTTTTGCTTAAACTGATTTAATACAGCTTCGGAAATGGTTTGGCTCAATTCATATCCGGCCAGCATCTTTTCTATTTGAGCTACCGAACTTGCCCCGATCACCAGCGAAGCGACTACCGACTGGGCAAGACCAAAGCGAATCAATATAGCCTCGGGAGAAAAGTCTTGTGCATTTGCGAATGCTTGAAAATCGTTAACCTGCTTGGCCTCAAAATTCAAAAACGGCTTGGCCGCTTTGTCAATAAGTAATCCTTTGACAAAAGTACCTCGAACCAAAACCTTGGACGAAGTATTTCCTAGCACTGGAAAAGCATTTTCCTCGGGTCTTCTATCCAGCGGATTGTACTGCATCATGATGGTGGCTGGCTTACTTTTGGACAGTACTTCACGGATCACATTGGGTCGAATGGAGGAAATACCAAATGCACGAATCTTACCCTGCTCTTTTAAAAGCTCAAATGCCTCCAATGTCTCGTCCCAAGGATCCTCGATAGTCCCACCATGAAGTTGATAGAGGTCAATATAATCGGTTTGCAGGCGAGACAGACTCTTCTCTACCGCTTTGAGAATATAACTTTTACGTGGATTCCAGTCCCAACCGGAGCCATCTGCCCGCCATTCATTTCCAACTTTACTAGCAAGAATTAGTCGACTTCGGACACTTTTAACAGTTTCTCCTACGGCTTTTTCATTCCATCCCTGATCATATAAGTCAGCTGTATCTAGAAAATTGATTCCTCCGGAAATAGCCGCTTCAATGACAGACTTTAAGTTAGCCTTTTCAGGTCTCAACGACATACATCCCAGTGCTATCTCGCTGAGTTTAATTTGAGATTGTGTCAATAGCCTATACTTCATTTAAACAAAATCCAGATTTTCTGCATCTTATCAAAAATTTCTGGGGTTATACTAAGTTTAAATTTTTATTAATACTTCAAAATAAGGCCAATCATTCTTTAATCCTTATGTTTGAACGCTCAAACCTATAAAAATGAAAAGAATTGCAGTTTTTACTTCAGGCGGAGATAGCCCAGGAATGAATGCATGTGTTCGTGCGGTAGTACGTACAGCTGTATTCAAAGGACTTGAAGTTTATGGTATTTACAGAGGTTACGAAGGAATGATTGATGGTGACATCAGAAAATTGCATTCTCATTCGGTCAGTAATATTGTCCAGCGTGGCGGCACAATTCTCAAATCTGCTCGATCAGTAGGTTTTCGAACTCCTGAGGGAAGAAGGAAAGCTTATGAAAATTTAATGGAATTAGAAATTGAGGGTATAATAGCCATTGGAGGTGATGGGACGTTCGCAGGTGCAAAAATTTTTTTTGAGGAATATGGTATCCCAACGGTAGGCTGTCCGGGAACGATCGACAACGACTTGTATGGAACTGACTATACTATTGGTTTTGATACCGCTGTAAATACTGCTTTGGAAGCAATTGATAAAATCCGCGATACTGCTGCGGCGCATGATCGGATTTTCTTCGTCGAAGTAATGGGACGAGATTCGGGATTTATTGCAGTAGAATGTGGAATAGGAGGAGGAGCAAAATTTGTAATGGTACCAGAAACTAAAATGGACGTAGACTTGATCGTCAGATCGTTTGAGAAGCTCCGGAAAACCAAATCATCAAGTATTATCGTAGTTGCCGAAGGTGATGATGAAGGCAATGCAGAAATAGTCATGCAACGAGTCAAAGAGAAAATCAAGGACAAAAACAAGGAATTCAAAGTAACCACACTGGGACATATTCAACGTGGGGGAAGTCCTACTGCAAGAGATCGTGTCTTAGCCAGCAGATGTGGAATGTCGGCTGTGGAAGGTTTACTTTTAGGCAATCAATTTCATATGGCAGGAGTAGTTAATCAGGAAATTCTATATACTCCCTTTGCCGATTGCATCAGTAAACTCAAACCAATAAATCCTGATCATCTAAAACTGATAGATATTTTAAGCATTTAATATGGGCTTTATTCCAATATTCCTAACCCTGGGGTCAACATTGATTCTATTTTTCCTTATAGTTAAAAATACCCTCCAGCAAAAAATGAATTTACAAAAAGAATTACTCTTCAAATTAAAGGAACTCAATCCTGAACTCGGCTCCAGCTTGGGTGAAAGAGAAAGTCCTGAGGATCTGGTAACTGTCCTTAAAAGCGAAAAGCTAAAAAAAGATCTTGAAAATGAGGCCATGGGACTTTTAAAGGAAATGAAAATCAATAGACATCATTATAATAAACTGATCTCAAAAGCACCGTATAAGTGGGTTGCCAAACTCTCCGGTTTTCACACAATTTGATCCCTGATGTAGTTCCTTATAGTGTCCTTGTCGTCAGGGTTAAACCATTGAATATCGGGATCCTTTTTAAACCATGTCAATTGTCTTTTTGAGTACCTTCGGGAGTTTCTCTTGAGAAGTCGAACAGCTTCTTCTCGGTCGTATTTTCCTGCTAAAAAGTCAAAAACTTCTGTGTACCCCAGTGTCTGAAGTGCATTCAAGTGTCGTTTTTCAAAGAGCGTATATGCTTCATCAAAAAGTCCTGCTGTAATCATGCTATCCATACGCGCTTCAATTCGTGCATAGAGCTCTTTTCGAGGTCGCTCCAACCCGATCTTAATTACCTGAAAGGGTCTATTTTTTTTTTGCTTTACTCGATAGCTACTAAAAGGTCTACGCGTACCCCGATATACTTCCAGTGCACGCATCAATCGTTGGGGGTTTTGCTGATCCACAAGCTCAAAATAAACCGGATCACAACGCTTGACTTCCTCTTGCAAAAATGAAAGTCCTTTAGTCTCATATTCATTTATGACATCCTGACGAATCTGTGGATCGATCGTAGGCATTTCGTCCAACCCTTCGGTCACCGCGTCAGCGAAAAGGCCAGAGCCTCCGGTCATTATCACCACTTGGTTTTCAGCAAAAAGCTTCTCCAAGAGTTCTAGCGCCTCTTTTTCAAATTGTTTGACATCATAATTCTCTTCAATGGATCTAGAGTCGATGAAATAATGGGGAGCTGTGGCTAATTCTTTTGGACTTGGCTTAGCGGTTCCTAAGTTCATCTCTCGATAAAATTGTCTGCTATCACAGGAAACAACACTCGTCTGGTAGGAGTTTGCCAAATTCAGACAAAGTGCAGTTTTACCGACAGCAGTAGGTCCAACCACAAGAATCAAAAATCTTAGTGTTCCCAAGGATATTTTATCTAATTTTTGGCATCAAAGCTTAAAATTACATAAATGAAAAGCAAAAAAATCCTGATTGTAGATGACAATGATTTAAACCGAAAGCTTTTCGAAAATTTAATCGCGCAATTCTATACTTATGAAAGCGCAGTAAATGGACTGGAGGCTATTGATTACTTAACCAAAGAGTCTTTTGACCTGATTCTTATGGATATACAAATGCCTGAGCTGGATGGGTTCGCTGTATTCAAAAAAATTCAACAAGACGGATTGACAGAAAGCCCTGTGATCGCTATCACAGCTTATGCCGAGGAATCCGACAGAAACAATTTTTTGAAAATGGGATTCTCCCATTTTATTACTAAACCAATTCGGCCAAAGGAATTCTTAGAAGTCATTCGAATTCATCTTTATCCAACTACCGATCACTACATTACTTCAGATTCAGCTGAATTATCCCATACTTTGCTTGACATTTCGGTGATCTCCCAACTTATGAAGTACAATTCAAAAGAAGCTATAAAAGGAGTTTTTAGAGACTTTATCTCTGACACATCAATTCTTTTGGAAAACGCAGAATTAGCCTTAAATCAAAAGAATGAGCAAAAATTGATCGAAAATCTTCATATATTAAAAGGTAATTCAGGTACCTTAGGGGCAAATTCAATCTATTTATTGGCAAAAACTACAGACGCCAACATTAGAGACAGAAATTGGATCCAATTGAAAGAATCTCTAGAAAAACTGAAAAAGGAAAAGTTAATTTTTGAAAAGTATATTGAGGAAGAACTTATTTTTAAATTATGAGTGATGCAAAAAAAATATTGGTGGGAGAGGATAGCTCTATTATTATCAACCTGACCAAAAGTGTGCTAGCGTTCGAAAATTATGAAATGAAGGCTGCTCGCAATGGCGAAAAAGTACTTGAGCTGCTTGAAAAGGAAGACTTCGACTTGATTCTGATGGACCTGAATATGCCAGTTTTAGGTGGCGTAGAATGTACTAAAATGATCCGAGCCTTGGCTAATCCTATCAAATCTAAATTACCAATTATTGCTATTACCGGAAATATCAATAACTACACAATGGATGAATTTAGGAAAATCGGCTTCAATGAATTCATTCAAAAACCACTTGATTTTGATAAATTACTTGCCACTGTTAAGAATTATCTCAGCTAATCTATGGCTATAAAGCACACCAAACATTTCCTCGATAAACTTGAAAATTTATTTAACGAAACAGAATTTATACTTCGTTACGAAAAAGGCAATTTTAAATCTGGCTATTGCGTATTGAATGAAAGTAAAATAGTCATTGTTAACAAATATTTTCCCTTAGCAGGGAAAATAAATGCCTTGGTCGACATCTTGATAGCGTTAAATTTTGACCAACAGGATTTCTTAGGTAAGTCTAACCAGGATTTTTTGACAGAAATTCGCCAAAACAACTTTAAATTTTGAAAATCACCTTACTAGGTAGCGGAACTTCTCAGGGCGTACCCGTTATTGGCTGCGATTGCCAAGTGTGCAGTTCTCTGGATTTTAGAGATAAGCGATTCCGAGCCTCCATTCATATTGAAGTCGACGGATTGAGTCTAGTGGTAGATACTGGACCTGACTTCCGAATGCAAATGCTTCGAGCAGGAATCAAAAAACTAGATGCAGTCTTGATGACTCATGAACACAAAGATCATACTGCCGGACTGGATGATATCAGACCATTTAACTTTCTTCAAAAAAAGGATATGCCTGTTTTTGGTAGACCGAAGGTTCTTGACCAGATTAAGCGCGAATTTTCCTATATTTTTTCGGAAAATCGGTATCCTGGAATTCCTCAAGTAGCAGCTATCGAAATTGATGATTCCAAATTCACAGTAGATAAAGTCCACATCACTCCCATTCCTGTGATGCATTACAAACTGCCCGTACTTGGATTCAGGATCAAAAACTTCACTTACATCACGGATGCAAACTATATCTCTGAGGAATCCCTTGCCTTGGTAGTAGGAACTGATACGTTAATATTAAATGCCCTGCAAAAAGAACCGCACATTTCTCATTTCAATCTTGCGGAGGCTGTTGCTATGGCTCAAAAGATTGGAGCTAGGAAAACTTACTTCACCCATATTTCACATCGACTCGGTCTTCACTCGAAAGTGGAAAAAGAGCTTCCTGAAGGGATTTCACTTGGCTATGATAATCAAGTCATCATTTTGCCCTGATGCATCTTAATTACCATTTTATTCGGTACCTCTGTTCTTCATTAAAATTAATGTTTGAAGGAAAAGAAATTTCTGCCTGCTTTTCCCAAGCTAAAAATGAAATGATTTTAGAGGCTGTGGGCACAAATGAAACTAAGTTTCTTAAGGCACAATTAAACCCACCGCAGATATTCTTATCCTTCCCTGATGATTTCAAACGTGCCAAGCAGCATAGTATAAACTATTTCAAAGAATTGATAGGTGATCGAATAACGGATTGCCAAGTACTCCCTTTTGAGCGCGCATTCTATTTCAAAATGAAATCTGGAAAAATGCTACTTTTCAAACTTCATGGAAACAGAAGTAATATTTTACTTTATGAGACCGATTCTCTGGTTCCTTCTCGGACATTCAGAAATGAACTAATTGAAGACAAAACACTTGACTGGACGACCTTGGGTAAAGATCTGAAAATCAGCTTCGAAGAGTTTGAGCGTCTGGAAGGAAATGCCTCGAAATTCCTTCCTACACTCGGCAGTATACCTAGAGATTGGCTTAAAGCCAGGGGATACCTTGAAGGGAACTTAACTCAAAAATGGGCATTGATGGAAGAACTTCTTGATTGTCTTGAAAGTCCATTATTTACGATTGCATCTGAATCAGCTGAGGTGTACCTCAGTCTTCTTCCCGATTCAAATTCGATTAGCAGCTTTTCCAACCCGATTCAAGCCGCCAATGAATTATATTCATTGGCTTTTATAAAAGGAAATTTTGATCGGGAAAAAGCTACGCTTGCCAAGAAGTACCAAGATCAGCTGAAGCGACTTCACTCTTATCTGGATAAGTCAAGTAAAAAACTGAAAGAGCTCCAAGAAGCAGCTCCACAATCAGAGCTTGCGGATGTGATCATGGCTAATCTTCATCAGTTCCAGCAGGGAGTAAATGAGCTTGAATTGCTCAATTTCTATTCTGAAAAACCAGTAAATGTCCAGCTCAAACCTAATCAAAAACCTCAGGATTTAGCTGCATCGCTTTACCGGAAAAGTAAGAATAGAAAGCTAGAGTGGGTTCAATTAGAGAAAAATATCTCTTTCAAGAAAACCCAATCCCTTGAGGTTGAACTTAAAATCCTTGAATTGGAAAAGGTAAATAACGCCAGAGAATTTAAGTTATTTAAGAAAGTAAATAGTGAGGATAAAGTTTTACAAAAAGAGGCAGAAGTCCTTCCATTCAAGGTATTTGAGTTTGAGGGGTACACTATTTGGGTAGGTAAATCAGCTCAGGCAAATGATGAAATGCTACGGAACTATACCAAAAAAGAAGATCTGTGGCTTCATGCACGAATGGTAGCAGGCTCACATGTACTGATCAAAAAAAGTGTCAATCAAAACATTCCACAGCAAGTATTAGAGACTGCAGCCCAGCTTGCCGCGTATTACTCGAAAAGTAAGACTGACTCCTTAGCGTCAGTGATCTATACCCCAGCGAAGTATGTAAGAAAAGTAAAAAAATCAACTCCAGGCTCTGTCGTCATAGAAAAAGAACAAGTAATATTAGTCAAGCCCGCCAGTCCTGAAGAGATCTTTGGAAAAGGAAACTAATACCTAAGATAACCTGAAGGTGGCACAGGAGTACGAAGACTGATTTTCTTAAAACCCTTGACTAAAATAAAAGTCCCGGTGATTCCTGTTGCTCCTCCTACATAGAGTAAAGTTTTGCCCCACTCAGGTTCAGGTACCCAGAAGTTGTCCTCCAATAATCGTAATAGTGTAGCCTATTGTAGCTACTAGAATCCCTGTCTTCAATTGTTGTTGAGATTTATGCAAGTTCAATTTGACTTCATACACATCCTGCTTTAACTCAATAACAGCTCGCTTAAGTGGATCAATTGAAGGTAGATCTTCAGATTGTGCGAAGGCACTGAAAAATGCTAAGAAAACAATGCCAATACTTAGCCCAACTTTTAGAAACATATTTTTACTGATTTATCCAATTTTTGAATTCATTTACTCGCTCACGAGCCACCACAATAGCTTCATCACTTTTTGAGTTCATGGATAGTACAAGCCTGCCGTTGTAATATGGCTTAATGTCTATCAAAGATTCCAAATTAATAATCATGGACCTATTTACCCGATAAAATTTTGACGGATCTAAAAGTGCCGATTCTAGTTCAGTCAATGAGTGATCGACAAGCCGTCGTTGGGATGTTCCGTTTTCAATGAGGTAAGTCATACTCTCTTCAGAGTAAAAATAGCTAACATGATCCACTGTGACAAATGAAAAGCGATTTCCAAGTTTGGTTAAGAATCGTTTTTTGTAAATTTTTTGGGAGTAGTGAGTCAAAAAATTCGAAATGAATTCTTGATTGATTGGAGACGACTTGAATTGCAAGGCCTTTTTACAAGCCTGAATCAAGCGATTTTCATCGATCGGCTTTAGCACATAATCAATACAATTGTGATCAAATGATTGTAAAGCATATTGATCAAAGGCAGTAATGAAAATAATTGGAAGGTCAATTTTCTGATCTTGAAATGCCTTGAAACTTAGGCCGTCTGCCAAGTGAATATCACAAAGAATTAAATCCAACTCAGGATTGCTACACCAGGCACTTTTAAATTCCTTAACGCTTTGAGCAGTATCTACTATTTTCCAATCCGGAAAATTCTTAGTCAAAATACTGCTAATTCGTTGCTGAGCTAGCGGCTCGTCTTCTACTAAAAGTACGTTCATCGGTTTCTATTAAAGGTAATATGACCCTAAATGAATGTTGTTCATCTTCTACTAATATAGACAAGTTCAGGAATTTATATCTATCAGATATATTTTGAAGCCCTATTCCAGTTGATATTTCATCGCTGTTTTTTGGCTGTTTTTTATTGAAAATTTCCACTTGGTTACAGTTACAGCTGATCTTAATCTCCAAGGGCTCTTTTAAAGTAAAATAATTGTGTTTGACTGCATTCTCAACTAAGAGTTGTAGAACTGCAGGAGGAATCAACTTTTCTGGACAATCGCTTGCCACTTTCAGATCAAATGACAGCGAATCTTTAAATCTAATTTCCAATAGCTCCAAGTAACTCTTAAGGAAGTCAAACTCCATCACCACCGTGACTAGTTCTTGATTTTTGTTATTCAATATATATCGATAAATGGTACTGAGTCGCTGTAGATAGGCATCAGCCTTAGTGACGTCTTCATAAATCAATACTGATAACGCACTGAGATTATTGAAGAAAAAATGAGGATTGAGTTGCATATTCACCGACTCAAGCTTTGCTTGGATATTCAAAGTTTTAAGTTTTTCAGTTTCAAGTGACTTTTCATTAAATTTTTTGTTGAAAAAAAAGATTGCATTCACACAATTTAAAAAGAGATTAATGCGAAAAGTAAATCCAATTGTCAGTAATAAATTTTGATAAGACATCCCAAAAGGGCCTCCAAATACCAGTCCCGTCAATTCAACTGAAGTCAAAGCAATCAGTGATACCAAAACAACACTTACAAGAAACTGAACAATCAAGGGGTGTATTGATGTCACCTTTGGAAGAAAAATTTTTTCTGCGATCCAATTGGCAAACCAAACAGCGTGGGACAGCACTAAAATAAGCAGGAATAACTTTCTTGTAGGCAAATCAACTTGAAAAAGTCTATCCCCGTCTAGTATTACAATATTCCAGAAGGAATAAAGTCCCAACAGACCTGGAAAGATGAATTTGAATCGATTATTAAACATACTTTTCTTACTCCTTTCACTGGCTATTTATGGCAATTGGCCGATAAATGATATTTTTATTTTTGTTTGATAAAAAACAAATTTGGTAAATAAAAGGGACAGAAATTCTGTCCCTTTATATGAAAATTAACTAATCGTTGGTTGTTACAAAGTAGGGAGTATAACTCCATCAATCACATGAACTACACCATTGCTAATAGCAACATCAGCTACGACAACACTGTAGGTTTTCCCTCCAGCATCAGTCACCTTTACTGCATTTCCAGTACGGTTGACTGTCAGCATTTCACCTGCCAAGGTCTGCACCATTTGATCACCTTCTGCAAGATTGAAAGAGAAAGCAGTCGCTGGCACTACATGGAATGCAAGAACTTTAGTCACTGCTTCTATTCCAAGTGCATCAATCAATCCTTGGAGAGAAGTCAAGTTGAAAGAAGTCAACAGATTAGTAAAAGCTTGGTTGGTAGGAGCAAATACCGTGATTGCTTCAGCATTCAATAGAGTACCGCCAAGACCCGCAGCAGTCACTGCATCAAGAAGAACGGTTAAATTTGCAGCAGTTGCCGCTTCGACAATAGTAGGTAAAGTATAATTTGGAAGAAGTACTCGATCGATAACATGTACGACTCCATTTTCAATTGCCACGTCAGCAGTAGTCACTTTCGCTACGTTTCCTCTGGCATCTGTTACAGTCACACCGGAAGTAGATTTGACTACGGTCAATGATTGACCTGCCACAGTGGTGAAGGTATTGGTAGCGGCTAGATCAGAAGCGAAGGCTACCGCAGGTACTACATGGAAACCAAGGATAGTCTGAAGGTTCTGAATACCTCCGATTTTAGCAACTAGTTGATTTAAATTAGCAGCGCCAAAGGCTTCAAGAGCAGCTCCAAAAGCAGCATTTGAAGGTGCAAAAACAGTAATTGCAGGGGCATTCAATAATGTCCCACCAAGATCCGCAGCAGTTAACGCGGCAATTAGAGTGGTCAATCCTGCGGCATTAGCTGCTTCTACTACATTTGGAAGCATCAAGTCTGGAAGCATTAATCCATTGATCACGTGGACAACTCCATTGGAAATCGCGATATCAGCTGCTACAACCTGTGCAGTTCTACCTAAAGCATCAATTACAGTCACTGTAGATCCGGATTTAGTAACAGTAATATTTTGGCCAGAAAGCGTTGTAAAAGAATTACTTGCTGCTAGATCTCCTGAAAAAGCAACAGCAGGTACTACATGGAATCCTAGAACCTTCTCAAGGTTTGCGGCACCCCCGATTTTGATTACTAATTCATTTAAGTCTGCAACTTTAAATACTTGAAGTGCGGCGGCAAATGCTTCGTTTGTTGGGGCAAAGACAGTAATCGCTCCAGCGGAAAGTAATGCATTTGCAAGTCCATCTACTGCCGTTACCGCAGTCAATAAGGTAGTCAGACCTGCCTCGGTAGCAACTTCCACAAGAGTAGGCTTTGGCAATTCAATACTTGGGATCAATACCCGGTTAATGATATGAACTACTCCATTTTCAATTTCGATATCACCCTGAGTTACTGTTGCAGTATTCCCCGCTGCATCAATAACAGTTATAACTCCCGGAGCTTTATTTACTTGCAACTGTTGACCGGCTAGCGTAGTAAATGTATTGCTAGAAGCTAACTGTTCTGAGAAAGCTACTGCAGGCACTACATGAAAACCTAAAACTGTTTGAAGATTCATTGCTCCACCAAGCTTTGTTACTAAATCATTCAAATCGGTAGCACCAAATTGAGTGAGCGCATTTGCGAAAGCTTCATTGGTAGGAGCAAATACAGTAATTGCAGGTTGGTCTTGCAAAGTAGCTTCTAAGCCCGGAACCGCTCGAATAGAAGCTACCAAAGTAGTCAGTCCCGCGTCGTTAGAAGCTTGTATAAGTGTAGGAAATGGAATTCCACCTTGATAATCATCACTTACACATGAAAGAATCGTTGCCAGGAACGTTCCAAAAAAGAGATACTTAAATAGTCTTGTCATAGTTTGATTTGGTTATTTATGAGTGATAAGCTTCAAAGTCCTCTTTGGGATTTAACTTTACCAGTGAACTGTAGGTTTTAACAGTTGAACTGTATTTATATCGAATTGAACTGAAAAAAAGAGACGTCAGTTAAGCGTCTCTTTTAATTTGATCTTAATATTTGGCTTATTCCACCAAGTAAATTTTCAGCCTATTAGTTTTACCTTTTACTTTCAGCGGCATACTCGCAGTATTTATACTGATATCTCCCACGTTCACATGATTATCAACTTTCAACCTGTTCTCGATATCCTTGAATGTAGCATCAGTTGAAATTTGGTTGGTATGTAAATATGCGCTCACTCCCCACACCAGACTCATCTTAGTAATTAATTCTTTATTTCTGGTAAAAACAAAAATATTTGCTGAAGAGCGGTGAGAGGCCAGTCGAAAACCTGTGTTGGCTGTTTATCGATTGGAGATCAGCCTGAGTGGTCAGTGTTTTTAGTTTTTCAGTCTCCAAGGCCTTTTCCGTCAGTTTCCTGTTGAAAAAGAAAATTGCATTGACACAGTTGAGAAAAAGATTGATTCGAAAGGTACACCCGATAATAAGAATGAAATTTTGAAAAGAAAAAGCGAATGCTCCCCCCAGTATAAGTCCCGTAATTCCGACTGACAGCAGTGCTGTTATTGTGGCAATTGCAACACTTGATAAAAACTGAAGTACGAGTGGGTAAACAATGTTTTCCAGGGAAAGAATAAATTTTTCTGTTCCTAAGTTGACAAACCAGAACGTATAAGATAGAGAAATAATTACATGAAAAAGGTCTAGAGTTGGTAATTCAACCTGAAAAATCCGATCCCACTCTAAGGTAATGGCATTCCAAAAGGGATAGAGACCTAATAACGCTGAGAAAATAAATTTGAATCGATGGTCAAACCTGGTCTTCACTCCTTTTTCAGGCTTCAACGGGTTTGCTCAAAATCCGATTGGTAGACTCGGCTTTTAAAAATCAAGATTACGCAACTTTAACTAAAAAAGAGAAGTAAAAGGGACAGAAAATCTGCCCCTTTTGATATTTTGCTAAATAAACCGTTGGTTCTATTAAAGGGTAGGTAGTACAACTCCGTCGATAACGTGGACCACACCATTCGGGATTGCAACATCAGCAGCTATCACATTGTAAGTTTTTCCACCTGCATCAGTGACTTTTACTGCATTTCCAGTACGGTTCACTGTCAACATTTCACCAGCAAGAGTTGTAATCATCTGATCGCCTTCAACTAGGTCAAAGGAGAATGCGGTAGCCGGAACCACATGGAATCTGAGGACTTTAGTAACAGCAGGCAAACCCAACTCATCAATCAGACCTTGTAAAGAGGGTACATTAAGGCTGGAAAACAGATTAAGGAAGGCTTGATTTGTGGGTACAAAAACTGTGATTGCTTCCCTATTAAGCAATTCACCGGACAAACCTGTAACGGCAGTGACAGCTGCAAGCAATGTTGTCAAACCTGCTTCAGTAGCGGCCTCAACTAAACTTGGCTTTGGCAACTTGGCACTTGCAAGCAAAACTCGATTTATAACATGCATCACACCGTTTTCGATTTTTATGTCAGCTTGAGTAACAGTAGCAGTGTTTCCAGCAGCATCGATTACTGTGATAACATCTAGCGCTTTATTTACTCGCAGTTGCTTATCTTCCAACGTCCCAAATATGTTTTCTGATTCAAGTTGGTTAGAAAAAACAACTCCAGACACAACATGAAATCCTAAAATTCCCAAACTATTTAAATCTTGTCCCAACTTTGTAATTAAATCATTTAGATCGGTAGCCTTGAACTGAACCAATGCATCTGCAAAAGCTTCATTGGAAGGAGCAAATACAGTAATGCCAGGCCTATGCCCCCGAGTAACACCTAGAAAACCAAATTGGCTTTGGGCTGCCGATGCAAAAGTAGTAAGACCGGCTTCCTGAGAAGCTTCAATGAGTGTCAGAGGAATACCTTCATCACTCACGCAAGACAGCACTGTCACAAACAGAGCTCCTGTAACGAGAAATTTAAATAGTTTGGTCATAGTTTGAATTGGTTATTTATGAGTGATAAACTTCAAAGTCCTCTTTGGGATTTAACTTTACCGATGAATTGTATCTACATCGAATTGAATTGAAAAAAAAAAGACGCCTGTTAAGCGTCTCTCTTGATTTAGTCTTAATTTTTGGGTTATTCCACCAAATGAATTTTTAGCATATTGGTTTTACCTTTTGCTTTTAGCGGCATACTTGCAGTATTTATAATGATATCTCCCGCGTTCACGTGATTGTCAGCTTTCAATCTGTTTTCGATATCCTTAAAAGTGGCATCAGTTGAAATTTGATTAGTGTATAAATAAGCTCTCACTCCCCATACCAGACTCATCTGCGTAAGCAATTCTATATTTCGGGTAAATACAAAAATATTTGCTGAAGGGCGGTGAGAGGCCAATCGAAAACCTGTAAAGCCCGAAGATGTAATCCCAACAATGGCTTTGGCTTTCACATTTCTAGAGAGCCTTGCTGCCATCAGAATAAGATTATTGCTAAGAAATGTTTCATCTCCTTCTTGAATTTTATACAAATTGTGATAAATATTTGCGTTCTCTTCTAGGTAGCTAATAATGCTGCTCATCGCTTTTACTGAATTGACAGGATATTTGCCTGAGGCAGTTTCTGCAGAAAGCATTACTGCGTCTACTCCATCAAGAACTGCGTTTGCGACATCATTAGTTTCAGCTCGAGTTGGACGCGGGTTCACGATCATACTTTCCATCATTTGAGTAGCGATGATCACAGGCTTGCACGCGATCTTGCACTTTTCAACCATTTTCTTTTGCCAAAGTGGCACAATTTCCATTGGCACTTCTACCCCCAAATCTCCTCTGGCCACCATAATTGCATCGGTAACCTCAATGATTGCATCAATATTTTCCAATGCTTCAGGCTTTTCAATTTTAGCGACTATTTTACAAACTTTTCCAGCTTTTTCAATTCGCGCTCTCAGGTCGATAATGTCCTCAGACGATCTTACAAAAGAAAGTGCGATCCAGTCAACATCTTGACTTAAACCAAACTCCAGATCGTCGATATCTTTTTCAGTAAGAGAGGGTGCAGATACTTTAGTGTTTGGGAGGTTGATACCTTTTCTCGATTTCAGAATTCCACCATGAATAACGGTACAGTTAACATTTTTACCATCTGTACTATTTACCAGAAGTTCAAGGTTTCCGTCATCTATTAAGATACGATCTCCCATTAATACGTCATTTGGCAGATTCTGGTAGGCTGTACTGACTAATTCACTCGTCCCTATGACAGGATCATTTGTTATAGTAATAGGCGAACCGGGCTTGATTTCAACCCCATCATTTTCAACTTCACCAACACGTATTTTAGGGCCTTGAAGATCTTGAAGGATTCCCAAATGAGTCCCTAATTCTTCATTTACTTTTCTAATGATTTGAATGACTTCTTTGTGAACTTCATGCGATCCGTGAGAAAAGTTCAATCTAAACACATTAGCTCCGGCTTCAGCCAAACTCTTTATTGTTTCGTAACTATTTGAAGCAGGACCAATGGTGGCAAGAATCTTTGTTTTGTTAAATTTATTCATTCTTCTGTTAATAAGTTAATAGGTTTTCTTTTGACTTTAGCTTTTCCACATCCAATTTCATAATTTTTTGGACAAGCTGGTTTTTTGCGAGTGAATCAACAAATGTATCGATACTTATCTGAAGGGTCTCATCTTGAACAAGCAGGAAATAATCCATAGATTCAAGCTCAGGGATCAAATAAGACACTTGATTTGTCGGATTTAAAGCTTTGTTTTTTAATAATTGTACAAAGCCATGTGGCAAAGAAAGAAAATATTGTGAAATTTTAAGATTAGGTGTAGCTACAAACTCAAGCTCTAGATCGGCTACTTTACGAAGATCAAGCTGGAGATCTCGATTGATAAGCCAAGCCATCTTATAGTCCTTCACAGTTGATACAAGACCCAATAGCTCAAAATTATAGGTATGCTTGACTAGTAATCTGGCCTTCCTCATTTGGGGAGAAAATGAATTAAAATAAAGTTAGAAATAAAAATTTAGAAGTATTCAAACGCAATTTGCAGAAAAATTTACTTCCATCTTTTCTTTGCCTATTAGGTTTTAAATATATTTCTTTGCGCACTGTTAAATACTAAACTGATTACAAAATGTCTGAAATTGCACAAAAAGTAAAAGCTATCATCGTTGACAAGCTTGGCGTAGAAGAGTCTGAAGTGACTTTGGAAGCAAGCTTCACAAACGATCTTGGAGCGGATTCTCTGGATACAGTGGAATTGATTATGGAATTCGAAAAAGAATTCAATCTTTCTATCCCAGACGATCAAGCTGAGCAAATCGGTACAGTTGGACAGGCTGTATCCTACTTGGAAGCTAACGTTAAATAATAATTTATAAGTTCATTCCATGAATTTAAAAAGAGTTGTTGTAACAGGTGTAGGTGCTCTCACACCAATAGGCAATACTGCTGGAGAATTCTGGCAAGCTTTGACTAATGGTGTGAGTGGTGCTGCGCCGATTACCAGGTTCGATGCTACGCTTTTCAAAACACAATTTGCTTGTGAGGTTAAAAATCTTGACATAGGGCAATTCATGGATCGGAAAGAAGCTCGAAAAATGGATCCTTTCAGCCAGTTTGCCATGGTAGCTGTTGAAGAGGCAATGATAGATTCTGAAATCGATCTTGAAAAAATCGATAAATCCAGGGCTGGAGTAATCTGGGGTTCGGGTATAGGAGGGTTAAGAACTTTCCAAGATGAAGTAACAGCATTCGCTAAAGGTGATGGTACTCCCCGATTCAATCCCTTTTTCATCCCAAAAATGATCGCTGACATCAGTGCTGGTTTCATTTCGATCAAATATGGTTTTCGAGGTCCAAACTTTGTTATAGTTTCTGCCTGTGCCTCTGCTACTAATGCCTTAATCGATGCGTTTACTTACCTCCGATTGGGCAAAGCTGACATTTTCATCAGCGGTGGCTCAGAAGCAGCAATTACCGAAGCAGGTATTGGGGGATTTAATGCAATGAAAGCCCTTTCCCAACGAAACGATTCCCCTGAAACTGCGTCAAGGCCATTTGACCAGGGAAGAGATGGTTTTGTATTAGGTGAAGGAGCTGGAGCGTTGATCTTAGAAGAATATGAGCATGCAAAGGCACGTGGAGCCAAAATCTATGCAGAGCTTGTCGGCGGTGGAATGACTGCTGACGCACACCATATTACAGCTCCTCACCCTGAAGGTTTGGGTGCTAGTGACGTAATGAAAATCGCCTTGGAGGATGCTAACCTTACACCCGAGGACATCGATTATATCAATGTGCACGGTACCTCCACTCCGCTTGGTGATGTAGGCGAGATAAAAGCAATTCAGCAAGTCTTTGGCGATCATGCGTACAACATGAATATTAGCAGTACAAAATCAATGACTGGTCATCTATTGGGAGCAGCTGGGGCAATTGAAGCTATCGCTTGTATCTATGCCATGAACCATAGCTTGGTTCCTCCTACCATCAACCATTTCACGGATGATGATAACTTTGATCCAAAGTTAAATTTGACTTTCAACAAAGCGCAAAAAAAAGAAATTAACTATGCTCTTAGCAATACTTTTGGATTTGGAGGACATAACTGCTCTGTAATATTCAAGAAATATAATTGATTTAAGTTTTGAAACTGCTTCAAAGACTCGGGATTCAATTTCTCTTCTTAAGCGAAAAAGACAGAAGGCTTGCTTCCTCCATCAACATGATGATTGGTAGCAAGCCTTTTAATTTGACTGTTTACAAACTTTCCCTAACCCCTTCAGGACTGGGTGAAGAAACCAGCAAAGGTTTCAGGATTTCAAATGAGCGTCTTGAATTTCTTGGTGATGCAGTCTTAGGATCTGTGGTTGCTGAATACTTATTTCTCAAATATCCCTATCGAGATGAGGGCTTCCTTACCGAAACCAGATCGAAATTAGTCAACCGGGAGAATCTAAACTCTACCGGTCAAAAGATTGGGTTGAAAAAAATCCTTACTCATGAAATTGGTGAACGAAGTTTCACCGGAAACAAGTCGCTCTACGGAGATATTCTTGAGGCGTTTATTGGAGCGGTCTATTTAGATAAAGGTTATTCTTTTACAAAATCATTCATTCTGACTAGGATCTTAACCCATATGGACTTGGATGATATGATAGCCACAACGACGAATTATAAAAGTAAAATCATCGAATGGTCTCAGAAAACAAACAAACCTATAGAATATGAAGTAGTAGCAATTCATGGAAACCAGCGATACAAAGAATTTATCGTTGCCCTACAGGTAGCACAGGTAGAAATAGCCCAAGGAAAAGGCTCTACCAAGAAAAAAGCCGAACAAGAGGCATCCAAGAATGCCTGTGAACTCTTAAAAATTGCTACCTAGTAAATACAATCGCGAATAAAAAATATATAAATGGATCCAATCAAAATTGCAGCAGTTACTCTTAATCAAACTCCCCTAGATTGGACAGGAAATTTTGAGCGAATTTTGTCAGGAATAAAAGAAGCTAAGCGATTAAAGGCAAAATTAGTTTGTTTTCCCGAGCTTACAATCACTGGATATGGCAGTGAAGATTTGTTTTTAAGTTATTGGTTTCCAAAGAAAGCCCTCAGCCAACTTTCCCTTCTCATCCCAAATTGTATTGATATTACCGTAATCGTTGGCTTGCCTATTCGCATAATGGACAAAGTTTTTAATACCGTCGCGATAATAGAAAATGGAATTCTTAAGGGATTTGTACCAAAACAATTCATGGCCATAGATGGTGTTCATTATGAATTTAGATGGTTTACCCCTTGGCAAGCAAACGAACTTATTCATTTCGAATTTGATGGTAAGCCCTATCCTTTCGGAGATCAGACTTTTTATATCAATGATGTTCATTATGGATTTGAGATTTGTGAAGATGCTTGGAGGGGACCGATAAGACCAGGATATCGACTGATGGAAAAAAAAGTAGATCTAATATTCAATCCAAGTGCCAGCCATTTTGCAATGGGAAAAGCACAAGAACGAAGAGACCTAATTACAAACAGTTCCTCCATTTTTGATTGCTATTATTGCTACGTCAATCTTTTGGGTAATGAAAGTGGACGAATGATTTTTGACGGTGAAATTATGCTTGCCAAATCAGGAGAACTACTTGTCCGAAATGGACTCTTGTCTTATCAGGATGTTCAAGTACTTACTTTTGACCTCAAACCTGAGATTCAAGAAATCGCCCCGATTTCGTGCAAAGAACAGGAGTTCGTCCAAGCTACTTCACTCGCATTGTTTGATTACTTGCGGAAAAGTAAAAGTCAAGGTTTTGTTCTGTCGCTTTCCGGCGGAGCAGATTCATCTACAATAGCGATCTTAGTATCAGAAATGGTGAAACGTGGAGTAGCTGAACTTGGCTTAGCTAATTTCTTGAAAAAGTCAGGAATCAATCTTACCATAACTAGCTCAGAACCTGTTAAGGAGATAATTGGGAGACTGCTAACTACGGCCTACCAAGGCACAGTAAATTCAACCAAAGATACTCTTGAAAGTGCTAAATTCTTAGCAGAAAGTATTGGTGCTACTTTTTATCACTGGAATATTGATGAAGAGATAGTATCTTATACCGGTAAAATTGAAAAAGCAATCGGCAGAAAATTAACCTGGGAAAAAGACGATATCACCCTTCAGAATATTCAGTCAAGATCAAGAGCACCAATTATTTGGATGCTTGCTAATTTAAACAATGCATTATTACTAGCTACCTCCAACCGTAGTGAAGGCGATGTGGGGTATACCACTATGGACGGTGACACCAGTGGTAGTATTTCACCCATAGCAGCAGTTGATAAATATTTCATTCTTCATTGGTTGAAATGGGCTGAAAAAAATCTGGACCAACCTGGCTTAGCTCTTGTCAATTCACTTCAACCGAGTGCCGAACTCAGACCGCTTGAGCGTAGTCAGACGGACGAGAAAGACTTGATGCCTTATTCTCTCATTTTAGAAATAGAAAAATTAGCCATTCGAGATCGAAGATCTCCACAGGATGTGTATTCGATTCTTTTGGACGAACTGAATTTGGAATCCCTCGTCTTGAAAGGTCATATTAAAAAATTCTTCCAACTTTGGTCTAGAAATCAATGGAAAAGAGAACGTCTAGCTCCATCTTTTCACCTCGATGAGTTTAACGTAGACCCTAAAACTTGGTATCGATTCCCGATTCTTTCAGGTGGGTATGCCGAAGAACTTGAACAATTAGATCAACTCTAATAATAAAAGAATGCATGAATTCATATTAAGTTATGTAGTATGGGATCCAAATCCAGCTGTTTTTGCTGGCTTTGAGCGTCTTAGATGGTATAGTTTATGTTTTGCCTTAGGCTTTATCATATCACAACAGTTTATGGTTTATTTTTTTCGAAAGGAGGGCCAAGATGAAAATTTAGTAGATAAGCTTACTATATACATGGTATTGGCAACCATCATTGGAGCAAGACTTGGACACGTTTTATTTTATGAACCAGAAAGATACCTTAGCAATCCAATAGATATTCTGAAAGTATGGGAAGGTGGACTGGCAAGTCATGGAGCGGCGATATCGATTTTGATTGCGCTCTGGATATATGCTAAAAAAACACCGGGACAAAGCTATCTATGGGTGGTGGATCGAATCGTAATCGTAACTGCTATGACTGGAGCTTTGATTCGATTTGGCAACTTGATGAATTCAGAGATTGGAGGAAAAGAAACCAATACTGACAATGGCTTCGTATATGGATGGCATATTGAAGAAATTCTTGAATCGCTTCGAGTACCGGTCGAATCAATTGAGGCCTATAAGCCTGATGATCGAGATGGGGAGCTCAAAGGAAATGGGATCGTTCCAATGAATATCGATATTAGGGTTGGAAAAGGAAATTATGATGTGACCAATTTGGAATCGACGCTGAGAAGAGATGTGAAATATGCTTTAACACAATTTAATTCCTCTAAAAATTATTATGCAGAAACGGTAGACGCTCCTCTAAATCTAACAATTGTGGAGAAAAGTGATCATTACCTCGTCACTGTCAAGACATTCGGCAAAGCAAAGCATCCTACTCAGATCTATGAGTCAATATCTTACTTTATCATTTTCTTAATTTTATTTGCCATTTGGAATCACTACAGGGAACGAACACCAGAAGGGTTACTCTTAGGTTTATTTTTCATTTCAGTGTTTGGAATGCGATTCGTTTGGGAGTTTTTCAAGGAAAATCAAGTGGATTTTGAGGAAACAATGTCCCTTAATATGGGGCAACTGCTGAGTGTCCCTTTAGTGATTGGTGGATTAATTATGGTAATTCGAGCCTTAAAAAACGGGCCGAAGACTAGATCGAATTAAGGGACTGGATCATGGCCATGTCCACCCCAAGGATTACAGCTTAGGATTCGTTTTAGTCCAAGCCATCCTCCTTTGAATATGCCGTATTTTAGAATAGCCTCTTTTGTGTACTGACTACAGGTAGGCGTATACCTGCAATTCGAAGGGAAAAGTGGTGAAATGACGTATTGGTAGACTAAAATTGGGAATATTGCTATCTTTCTAAGTGTAGTTTTGAACATGATAATTTGCAAACGAAAACTCTAACTAAGTAACTTTAAAAGCTTTCTCCAATCTCATTTTGCAGCTTAAGATCTCACAAATATCTTTTTTGTTTGCCATTGTTTTTGTGTTATCAACTTCGATTGGTATCCACTATTCATTAGCTCAAACTGACACTTCACTAGCTCCAATGCTAGGAAGAAAGGTAAAAGTGAATAATATTTTTATCATTGGAAATGAAAAAACCAAAAAAGAGATTATACTTCGCGAACTAGATTTTACCACAGACTTCGACTATGATTGGGAAACATTAGTGGAAATTCTCATTGAAGACCAGAAAAAAATCTACAACCTACGCTTATTCACCTCGGTTGATATCACTCCACTGGAAATCGACGAAAGTGAAGTAGAGGTATTAATTACCGTTAAAGAACGGTGGTATGTTCTCCCACAACTTATCTTTCAACTTGCAGATAGAAATTTTTCAGAGTGGTGGACTAACCAAGGAAGAGATTTTTCAAGAGTCAACTTCGGTCTTAGACTGAGTCACTCTAATGTGGCTGGCCGAAATGAAAAATTGAGATTTTCAGGTCAGTTAGGTTTTACCAGATCATTGGATTTTCAGTACAGTAAACCGTATATCGACAAAAATCAAAAGCATGGTTTAGCTTTTAAAGTCACTTTCAACGAAAATAAATCAATTCCACTCAAGTCTGCATTCAATCGCCAGGTATTTTACACCGCAGAAGATGAACGAATACTCCGTAAAGATATAGGAGCAGCGGTCAGATATACCTACCGAAGAAGTTTTTATAATTTCCATTTTTTCACCTTGGGTTATAATTTTACCAATATAGATCCTGAGATATTAGTCCAAAATCCTGATTACTTTCAAAATGGGGGTACCAATCTTAGATATCTTTATAGCTCTTATACTTTTAGACATGACAAGCGTGATAATATAGCCTATGTTACAGATGGTGAATTATTGCAGCTATCCATTACCAAGTATGGGATTTTCTTTGTGGATGAGTTAGATGAGGTGGAAGTCAGCATTACAGCCAATAAATATTGGAAAATCAATGATCGTTTTAATTTCAATACTGGACTGACCGCAGATTGGTTTCTCAGTGAGCAACAGCCTTACACATTGGTGCGCGGAATCGGTTATTCACCGGATTTCATTAGAGGATATGAACTGAATGTAATTGAAGGTCAACAGCTTTATGTGCATAAGAATAGCTTCCGTTGGAAATTTTTTGACAGAGAGTTCGACGTTTCAAGATTTTTTAAATTGGAACAATTCAGTATCATCCCAGTCCGATTGTATTGGAGCGCCAATTTTGACCATGGCTATGTCACTGATCGAAATAAAATTCCAGAAAATTCGCGGCTGGCAAATACCTATCTCTTTGGCTATGGGACAGGAATTGATTTAGTAGGATTTTATGATTCCGTTCTTCGATTTGAATACTCATTAAATAATAGCGGCGAGGGTAATTTCTTCTTCAATTTCAAGGCACCCTTCTAAAGCAAGATTATTGAAATAATTAAGCTGATTATCCGCAAATGACGCCAGCGACATGCTTTTATTTACTTGTCTAGCTGGAAGACCGAAGTACAGCATTAAGTCAACTTTTGCCGTTTCTTGGTAGAATTGCGTGTACACACAGTAATTAATTAAAATCATAAGTATTTAGTTGCAAAACAACTTTTTTCACTAAATTACTTTTATAATTTTTCTACTTATGAAAGCTACTTTTTTGCTCAGCTTTTTTTGCGCATTCAGTTTGACCTCATTGGCTCAGACAGATCCCGTCACGCAAGTTCATGGCGCACACAATCAAAGCTTAGGTAACATTCGGGTTTTTGATAAATCAGCATTTGCACATTTCAATAATCCAGGAGCATTAGCCACTTATGACATCAATCAACTGGCAGGAGGATATGATCATCGCTTTGGCTTAGCCGAACTGAACACAGTAACTTTTGCCGGCGCGATGTCTTTTGGTTCAGGAGTGCTGGGGTTTGGAATCGCACGATTTGGAAGTAAACTTTTTAACCAGCAGACGTTGGGTATCAGCTATGGCAATAAGCTTGGTATCGTGAGTATTGGTAGTAAGCTAGAATGGTTTCAAACCCAAGTTGAAGGTTTTGGAACCGGTAATGCTGTCATTTTTAGCTTGGGCGGCATCGCTGACCTGAGCCCAATCTTTTCGCTAGGTGCCAGTATTTCAAATCTCAATCGTGCCAAACTCGGCAAAAATTCAACGCAGCGAATTCCGACAGGAATCAGCCTTGGACTTAGCTACCATCCCAGTAAGCAATTGAATTTTTTTGGGGAGGTAGAAAAAGATATTCTGATCAAACCAGTTTATAAAATTGGACTCGAATATGAGCTTCATGAATGGATCGAACTAAGAACCGGAGTAAATTCTAATCCCGGGAGGCTGTTTTTTGGCCTGGGACTGAACTATGAAAAGTTTGGCTTGGATCTGGGTTATGGCCAAGTGAATCCACTTGGGAGTACGACCAATTTCAGCCTAACCTTCGACTTAGATCCATGAATCGGTCTAGTCTTTTGTTGGCACTTGGACTGATTGGATCAATAACTCAGCTTTCCGCTCAGACTCCCCCACAAGTCCAGATTGATTTGGAGCAATTTATTGAGCGCTTATTTCCTATCCAAGATGAGGAATTGGATTATGAATCCATTTACGAAGTCATGCTTCAAGTTTACCTTAATCCAATATCCGTCAATGATGCTGATGCCGAAATGCTACAAGCTACCTACCTGCTCAACCCAACCCAAATCGCAAATCTTATTAACTATCGAAATGAATTTGGTCCCTTCATTTCGCTTTATGAACTTCAAGCTATTCCTGACTTTGACTTGCAAACAATAACTAACTTGATGCCATTTTTGACATTAGGGAAAAAGAGTCCCGGAAAAACGAAAAGTTTTTTGGATCGATTGATTTCAGAAGAACAGGCATATTTCTTAATCAGACATCGAAGGACTTGGGAGACTAGAAAGGGCTTCACTCCCGCGGACACGAGCTCGACAGGAAGAATCTCCTCTCGCTACCTAGGAGATCCAAATGATCTTTACATAAGGTTTCGAATTCAGCATAGTCGAGATTTTAGTATTGGGTTGACTTTAGATAAAGATGCGGGAGAGCAATTTAACTGGGATAAGAAAACTGCTCGATATGGATTCAATTTCCTTTCCTTTCACCTCACTCGCTACGATATTGGTAGATGGAAAGCCATAAGCTTGGGTGACTTTCAAGTATCATTTGGACAAGGCCTAGTGTTTGGGGCAGGCTATGGTTTTGGAAAGGGAGCTGAGACCATAACAACTGTTAGACGAAACAGCATTGGAATTACGCCCTATACCGCAGCATTGGAATTTGGATTCTTTCGAGGAGCTGGAGCAACTTACCGCTATAAAAATTGGCAAAGCAGTTATATTCTTTCCTATGCTCCTCGTGATGGAAGGATAAGCGAATCAATTGATACATTAGAACAAACAGAGCGTTTTATCTCCTCGTTTTTACAAAGCGGCTTACATCGGACAACTAGCGAACTCTCCACCAAAAATAGGTTACGAGAACTCAGCTTGGGTTCAAACATTCAATACAATAGTTCAAATAAAAAATTTCAACTAGGAGGAAATATACTTTATACTAAATTTGATCGTCGCTGGCAAAGAACTGCTACTCCTTACAATCAATTTGAATTTAACGGCGCTAGAAACAGTATTGGAAGCATTTATTCAAGTTATAATTGGAAAAACTTCTACCTATTTGGAGAATCTGCCATCTCTCAATCTGGAGGTATAGGAACAGTCTTAGGTTTCATCAGTAGCCTAAGCAAGCAGATTGATCTTTCCTTTCTATGGAGAAATTACGAGCAAGATTTCCATAGCCTTTATGGGAATGCATTTGCGGAGAGCACCCGCCCCATCAATGAGCGGGGAGCTTACATAGGAATTCAAATTCGTCCTAACTTAAAGTGGAAAGTCAATTCTTATTTTGATCTGTTCCGTTTTCCTTGGCTTCGCTATAGAGCTTATGCACCGTCAACTGGTCAAGAATGGCTAACTCGAATCAGCTATCAACCTAACCGCAGTCTGCTTGCCTTCTTTCAAATTCGAAATGAAAAAAAGGATCGAAACCTTCCAGATTCCGGTGAACCGGGATTAGTTTACCGATTGGCCACATTGAGCAAGACGAATGGACTAATAAGTCTGGAATACCAAGTTTCAAAAGTGCTGTTTATTCGCTCACGAGTGCTGTTTAGTTCTGTAGCATTCAATGAATCGAGGACTAATGGATTTATGATTTTACAAGATGCGCGGTATAGTTTCAATAAATTCCGATTTACTGGAAGAATAGCACTTTTTGATACAGACGACTACGATAATCGACAATACACGTTCGAAAACAATGTGCTCTGGACCTTTTCTCTTCCTGCAAATTCCGGTCAGGGCATGCGGTACTATTTGCTTGGTCAGTACCAGTTTAACAGTCAATTAACCGGATATTTTCGATTTTCGAGAACCAATTATACAGATCGAGAAGCTATCAGTTCTGGGCTTCAGGAGATTCCATTTCCCCATCAGACGGAAACCACTTTTTTGGTCAGATACATGCTCCACCGGTAATTTTCCATCAATGGTAGGTTTGAGGACTGGTTTTTCCCTAATTTCGAACCAAACCTTAAAATTAATGCAACGAATACTACAAACTACTCTTTTGCTTCTCTTTAGTATGAATCTGGCTTTGGCACAAAGTCTTGATCTCGGTAAAATGACTAAGAAGGAAGGCTTTGTCCCATTCTACCTCGATGAGGAAAAGGGGAAAATCTACCTGGAAATCTCTAAGTTGGATGAAGAATTTTTATATGTCAATTCCCTCACTGCCGGGATAGGATCGAATGATATTGGGCTGGATCGAGGTCAGCTTGGCGATACTCGAATAGTAGAGTTCCGAAAGACTGGTAACAAAGTTTTTTTAGTTCACAAGAATTACGATTTCAGGGGCTATTCTGATAATCCAGCTGAGGTACAGTCTGTCAAAGATGCTTTTGCTGAATCTATTCTTTGGGGATTTGAGGTGGCGCAAAATTCAGGTGAAAACTTAATCGTAGATGCAACTAATTTTTACCTTCAAGATGCTCATGATGTGGCTGGCCGATTAGCTCAAAGCCGTCAAGGTACCTTCAAAGTAGATAATAGCCGCTCAGGACTTTATTTCCCAATGACAAAAAATTTTCCTCAAAATACAGAGGTCGAGGCTACAATTACGCTTACTGGCAATGCCACTGGAGCCTACTTGAGATCAGTCACTCCTACGCCAGATGCAGTAACCGTCCGTCAGCGTCACTCTTTTATTGAACTTCCGGATGATGCATACACTCCGAGAGCTTTTGATCCAAGAGCTGGGTATGGCAGCATTAGTTACATGGATTTCACCTCCCCTATTTCAGAACCAATTGTAAAGCGAAACATCGCCAGGCATCGACTTGTAAAAAAGAATCCCGATGTGGCAATCTCTGAAGTAATTGAACCAATCATCTACTATCTAGACAGAGGTACACCAGAGCCAGTCAAATCTGCTCTAATTGAAGGGGGAAATTGGTGGAACCAAGCCTATGAAGTAGCAGGATTTAAGAATGCATTTCGAGTAGAGCTAGCTCCTGAGGGAATGGATCTGATGGATGTGAGATACAATGTGATTCAATGGGTTCACAGATCTACCAGAGGCTGGTCCTATGGTGCAAGTGTCCGGGACCCTCGTACCGGAGAGATTATGAAAGGGCATGTTTCTTTAGGCTCGCTGCGGGTGCGTCAAGATTACCTGATCGCTCAGGGATTGATCCAGCCATATGAGAATGGGGATACGCCTGATCCTAAGATGTTGGAATTGGCAGTAGCCAGATTAAAGCAACTTTCTGCGCATGAGATAGGCCATACTATTGGCTTGGCTCACAGTTATGCCACCTCTGCCGAAGGAAGATCTTCAGTAATGGATTATCCTTATCCGGTGATTACACAAACTGCAAACGGGGACCTTGACTTCAGTAATGCCTACGATGATAAAATCGGAGAATGGGATAAGTGGGCAATTACCTATGGTTATGGATATCCTGAACAAGGTGAATCCGAAGGGGATTTCTTAGAGAAAACACTGGAGGAAACTTATGCAGCAGGATATGAGTTTATCACCGATTCAGATTCTAGAGATCCTAGCGGAGTACACCCCAGATCTCATCTTTGGGACAATGGGGCTTCAGCGCCTGAGGAGTTACTACGAATGCTGTCTATGAGAAAAAGTAAAATGGAAACCTTTGGTCTGAATGCCATCCGAAATGGAGAGCCTGAGGCAATGCTTGAGGAGGTATTTACACCGCTATTCTTGATGCATCGTTACCAAGTAGAGGCTGCGACCAAACTTGTCGGAGGAATGGACTATACTTACAAAATCAAAGGTGACAATCAACCAACTCATAATTGGATCAATGCTGAAGACCAAAAAGCAGCTTTAGATGCTTTAATGTTTACCGTTAGTCCTGATCAATTACAAGTCCCTGCACATATATTGGCACTCATTCCGCCAAGACCATTTGGTTATGGAAAAACGAGAGAAACATTTGTATCCCGTACCGGACCCGTTTTTGATCCAATAGCTCCTGCAGAAAGTGTGGTTGATTTGACTTTCGGTCTGCTGTTTAACGAAGGTAGAGCAACTCGCCTGCATTTACAGAATTTACAAAATCAGTCGCTTCCAAGTTTAAATTCAGTTTTGGAGGAGGTTAACCAACAAATCTTCTCCCCTACCCTGCCGGAAGGCTTGGCTGGAGAAATTAAACTAATGACTGAATCCAAACTAGTGGATCACATGATCATGCTAGCAGACAGTGAGGAGGTGTCCAATTCAGTTCGGGCGATCGCAAGAGGTCATCTCAGAAGCCTGAAAGACGGAAGCAACAGTACCGGAGCTGGAGGATTGATTACTCGAGGAACTAACAGTTCCTTGCTGGGAATGCATTCGCGCTATTTAGCGGATAAGATTCAAGCCTTCTTAGACCTTCCTGTAAAATTCACACCACAGGAGTCTTTAAAAGTACCTGACGGTGCTCCAATAGGAATGGAAAGCATGAGCTGTGACCTCGACTTCTAATGTGATTTTCAAGGGATTAATTAGTGACAAAGCCAACTTTCCAGTTGGCTTTGTCAATTCCAAGAATTGAACTCCCCAATCATAATCCTTATATTGTTTCTTTTAAATCTTGATTTTTATGGAAGAAACTGAGATGAGATGTTTGGTTATGATGGGTTTCGGAGCAATGAATGATCACGACAATTAAAGAAAGTTTAACCTCAACAATTCTTACCGACTTCTGAGCAGACCTGTAGTGAAGTCCAAAAACTTGGAATGCGCTAGAATTGATGAGATCACCCACTCCAGTGCTATCAATAGTTGGCTGTGTCGCAAAATCTGAAAGCGGATTTAGCAATTGCAGATTTATTCACCGCTAATCCCAATGTCATCTACGAATTTGGTGATTACGGCATACTAAAACCATTTACAACTAGTATGATTTCCGAGGATAACTTGGGCTATCTATTTACCTTAACCATATTCTCATCAATATTATGACATCTTGGCAATGCTATGGATTATAAAGCAGTCAAGCGATTGCGAAAAGTATCAGACAATTTAATTGGTTCTATCATTACGAGAAGTAACCTAACAGCCCATTTTGCACTTATTTAGTTGAGTTAGTCCACCCAAAAATTCAGGATGAAATCTCCGAGAGAATAGAAGAGCTACCTGAAGCCCAAATGCAGTCAAAATAGGGAAATAAGATTCTTTACCGACCGTTATTAGAAGTGTTACAATAATTGATGCAAAGAATTTAAGCAGCGCTAAATCGCTTTTGCCTAGCTGTTGTTCAACTTTCCAATTTCAATCAAGGCCAAAAATAACTCTATCTTATACGTAGGCTTGCATTCGTCACTTATAGAGATGCTTTGCCTGATTTAGCGGCTTCTCTGTATGAGTCTCTAGGGCTTTTAAAATCAATAATCGTCATAAAGGAATCAACCTCGACTTAACTTTGTTTGAAGAGTCTATTTGCAGTTGGCAATTACACTTCAAGAAATAGTTACAGATTTAATTTTTGCACAGTGTACTTGGAAAAGAGTTTAATAGCTACCCATATAGAGATCTTCCGACAGTTTTCAAAAATGAGTTAACAGATAAAAATCGAATCGAAGACGATACAAAGAAGATCTACTTTCCAAGAAAACTATGCCAGTCAAAAGTTTTGAATTACAGTAAATCAAGGGTAAGCTTTTCTGTTTAAGTGATTTTAAAGTGTTCCAGACAATACACAAGTACTAGTCAGAAAATACCCATTCATGGCTGGATGTGGCAAAGCTTATCGGATCAATTAGCTAAATTGCAACTTAGTATAGAAACGGCATGAGCTTACCTGAATGGCCAAGGTAAGCTTTAAATTAAATGATAAAACCTTCAAAAATGCATAATCCTCTATTATCCGAATTTAACACCCCTTTTGGAACTGCTCCATTTGATCAAATTCAATCCGCTCAATACTTACCGTCTATACAAAAAGCTATAGAATTGGGGAAATCGGAAATTGAAATCATAAAATCACAGGCACTACCGACTTTTGAGAATACGATCGAGGCACTTGACCAATCCGGGAAACTGCTAGGGAGAATCAGTGCCATTTTTTTCAACCTGAATTCTGCTGAGACTAATGACGAAATTCAAAAATTGGCCAGGGAGATCTCTCCGCTCCTCACCTCACATGGCAATGATATTTTATTAGATCCAATTCTGTTTGACCGAATTGCTCAAGTTTTTAATCAGCGAGAAGAATTAAATCTCAGTCCGGAGCAATTGACTTTGGTGGAGAAGACTTACAAGTCCTTTGCCCGTAATGGCGCAAAGCTAACGGGAACAGAAGCTGAAAAGCTGCGTGAAATTAATCAGGAACTAGTACAAACTTCTTTGAAATTTGGGGAAAATGTCTTGGCAGAGACCAATCTTTTTGTTCATTTTGAATCTGAAGAGTCTGCACTTGAAGGTCTTCCTGAAGGAATCAAAGAAGCAGCAGCACAATTGGCAGATGAAAAAGGAAAACCTGGACAATGGGCTTTCTCGCTGGATTACCCAAGCTATATCCCTGCAATGACCTATGCTAAAAATCGGACTTTACGAAAAACGCTGTTTATGGCAGCTGGTACAAAATGTGCCAAAGGCGATGAACTAGACAACCAGGAAGTGATTAAAAAACTTCTAAAGCTTAGAAATCAACGCGCAATACTTTTAGGCTATGTCAGTCATGCTGATTTCGTATTGGAAGAGCGGATGGCCAAAACACCAACACAGGTTTTATCCTTCTTAAATTCACTTTTGGAAAAAGCAAAGCCAAAAGCAGAAGCTGAGTTAGTAGAACTAGCTGAATTCACTAAAAAATTAGATGGACTCGAAAAAGTCGAAAAATGGGATTTTGCCTATTACTCTGAATTATTGAAGAAAGAAAAATATTCATTGGATGATGAATTACTTCGACCCTTTTTCCAGTTGGAAAAGGTTGTAGATGGCGTTTTCCATACTGCTAAAAAACTATTTGGACTCGAATTTATTCCCAATAAGTCTATTCCAGTTTACCACAAAGACGTCACAGCATACGAAGTCAAAGATGAAAATGGAGCTCATTTAGCTGTATTCTATGCAGATTTTTTCCCCAGAGCAGGTAAGCGAAATGGTGCTTGGATGACTAGCTATAAAGGTCAGTGGAAAACCGGATCTCAAATGGAAAGACCACATGTATCTATCGTTTGCAACTTCACTAAACCGACCAAGTCAAAGCCAAGTCTGCTTACTTTCAATGAAGTGACTACGCTATTTCATGAGTTTGGACATGCCCTCCACGGTATGCTTGCCGATGGAAATTATGAAACGCTTTCCGGTACCAGTGTTTTTTGGGACTTCGTAGAGCTCCCAAGTCAAATCTTCGAAAACTGGTGCTATGAGAAAGATTGTCTGGATCTCTTTGCTATGCACTATCAAAGCGGTGAAAGAATTTCGGAGGAATTGATTGACAAGATCAAGAATGCTTCAAATTTCCAGCAAGGGTATCAGACATTGAGGCAATTGAGTTTTGGCTTACTGGATATGGCATACCACAGTCATGATCCGGAAACGATTTCAAGTGTTTTCGATTTTGAAAAAGAAGTAATGAATAAGACTGACCTTTTACCAAAGGTCAAAGGTACCTTGATGAGCACGTCATTTTCCCATATTTTCCAAGGCGGATATTCTGCTGGATACTACAGTTATAAGTGGGCAGAAGTACTCGATGCAGACGCTTTTGAGCTATTTCAAGAGAAAGGTATCTTCGACCGGGAGACAGCCAATTCCTTCAAAGTAAATATTCTAGCTGCTGGGGGAAAAGAGCATCCTGAAATTTTATACTTGAATTTTAGAGGACGAGCACCCAAGCAAGATGCGTTATTGAAACGCGCTGGGCTAATTGCAAATCAGTAAGAGATGATCTTGTAGAAATATAGACACTATGGCGGAAAACAGTTTGTATCTCCCAACCTATTTAAAGGCATTAACAGTGATGGTTTTCATCACTGTTTTAGTGCTTTTTTTAATAGTTGGAAAGAGTCTGTTGGTACCGTTTTTTCTTTCAGCATTTTTCGCTGTGCTGTTTACGCCATTATCCAATTGGCTAGAATCGAAGAGATTTCCTAGAGTACTTTCTACGCTTATTTCCATGCTTGGCATGATCACATTTGTCACAGGTTTAACGATCTTTATTTTCTCCACTATAGCCAAATTCCAACATGATTTTCAAGATGTGTCGGTTAAAATCGATAATTACATAGGAGAAATTGATTCTTGGATTTTCAGCTCTTTTGGAATTGAAGCAGGCATCGCCGAGAAAGCAAACGGAGAATATATCTTATCGCTGCTCAGCCAAAACACCGATACGGTAACCACCTTCGCCAAGGGTGCTGTTGGCTCTTTATCAGGAATTTTACTGATAGTGGTGTTTATGTTTTTCTTGCTCTTATATCGTGATCACTTTGTCAATGTAATTCTAAAAATCTATCGAACTACTGATGCAGAATTAGTCGAGTCTAGGATCGTGAAATTGAGAAAATTGCTCATCAATTACATAGTCGGAGTAGTCAAAGTAATGGGCATATTGATTATCCTGAATCTTATTGCTTTTACTTCACTCGGAATTAAGCATGCCATCTTCTTTGCGGTAATCGGTGCAATTTTGAATATCATTCCCTATGTAGGCCCATTCATAGGTGCTTTACTGCCAATGGTCTATTCGTTTTTGACAAAAGACAGTCTTTTCTATCCTTTGGCGGTCATAGTCTGCTATCAGGTTATACAATTTATAGAAGGAAATATTCTTACTCCTAGAATAGTAGGTAGAAATGTCAATCTCAATCCATTCATTACCATACTTGGTCTACTTATAGGAGCATCGATCTGGGGAGTAGCAGGGATGATCCTGATCATTCCAGTAATGGCTTTACTGCGTCAAATCTTTGAATGGAATGAAGATACCAAGCCCTTTGCTATCCTACTTGGTGAAGAAAAATCAAAAGAAAAAGAATTAAAACTAAACGATGAAGACTAACCAAATTTGGATTCTTTTATTCTTATTCTCTTTACTATCCTGTGATTCAGTAGAAGATAAGAAAGGACGATTTCTCCTTAAGGGGAATAAAAAGTTGAAAGAAAATGATGCGAAAGGGGCGCTAGGTTTTTATGCCGAAGCATTGGAGCTAGATAGTACTTATGTCGATGCTTACTACAATAAAGGCTTAGCACATGTGCTGCTAATTCAAATTGAAGAGGGAATTTCGGATTTCAGCCTCGCCATTAAATACCAACCTGATTTCGCAGATGCCTATTTTCAGCGGGGGTTGAGCTACTTAGATAACGGGGAATTTTATAAAGCACGAGAGGATTCCGATAAGTTAAAGTCACTTGAACCTGAGAATTGGCAAAGCTTTTTTCTGTCTGGTTTGGTAGAGGAGAAACTAAAAAATTTAGATCAGGCTCTTGTCGAGTTCCAAAAAGCCAGTGAGTTGGACCCTGAAAATTCTGATTTAATTGTAAATCAGGCTACCATCTTTTTCTATTTAAAAGACTTCGAATCTGCAAAGGCTCTTCTACAAAGCGCTGAAATCATCAATCCTACCGAACCGAATATTCACAATACCTATTCGATGATTTATTTCGATGAGGGAGAATACAAAGCTGCGCTAGATGCAGTAGATAAGGCGATAACGCTAAATAATCAACAGGCATTTTACTATAATAATAAAGGACTTTACTTGCTGTTTCTGGGCCAATTGGAAGAAGGCCTAGATTTAATAAATCAAAGCATAAAAATGGATTCAGATAATCCGTTCTCTCTGAGAAATAAAGGGATTTACTTTGTCATGAAAGACGACAAGATTTCTGCTTTAAGTTACTTGAATGATTTGATGAAAAATTATCCAGAGATGGATTTGGTCAAAGAATATTTTGAAAAAGCTCAAGCTTTATAGTTCTTTAAAGCACTAACTACTCGAATTTTCTCAAGTAACTCGGGACACTATCCCAAAAAGTGTGTAAATGAATTTCTGGGTTGGTCAGAATTTTACTCCATTTTCAAACCTAAATTGGTTTAAGGTGGCCCTCCAGTCTCGTATTGGCATAGTCGCTTTTTAGTTGCCTCGTTTACCGACAAGAATACTGATTTCATGACCGCACCGTCAGTTGGAAAGGAGCGCTTGTTTTTCAGTGTATTTTCTGATCTTTCCACTCAGGTTTGTGACGATATTTATGGTATGAATAATCTTCCTGATTTCAGGGGGAAATGCCAAGAATGCAATTAATTCCTCCCAGTTGTTACACAAGCTGGTGATTGAATAGAGCCGTATTGCTGCCCCAGACTGCTTCCAGATGATCCAAGGCGAGCGCTGCGGCATTTCTGTTGGGTGAAGTATAGATTGATTTCATAGCTACAGCAAATGCCTTTCGGTCTTTACATACCAGATGACTGCAAGAATTTCTGATCTGATAGACTATGCAGATTTGCTTTGTGGACTCAGGGAACACAGCGCGTATCGCCTCGGTAAAACCTTTTAGGTTGTCCGTTGATGTATTATCAGCAAGCATCTCCAATGATTCATAGATGAGCTTCTTAAACGTGCTATTGATTCCTATTTCTTGCATCAATATATACCTACTATATAAAGACAGAAATAGCGTTTCAATATCAGATATATATCCTTTTATATTTCAAAATAATTTTTTTTACTTTTAGAATACGAGAAATAACTAAAGGCTATAAAAATATCCAACTTTACCCCACAGTCTAGTTCTAAACGGTTTTTGGCAGTATCCATCTGTACGATAGTCGATACTCCACTCCAGTCTCTTCCCATTTTTGATTAGTTTTCCCAGAGAAAAAACGGCTCTATTTTCCAATTCAAAATCTCGAGCCTTGAAACTGATAATAGGTTCATTTGAAATCGCCAAATAATATTCTCCAGGATCAAGGGTAGCTCCATTTAAAGGAATTTCTAATGCTAATCTGTATCTCAACCTGACTTCTATCTTTTCTCCTCTTGTAAATGTTTGGTCAGTACGCAGTCGGTGTGCTATTCTTAGATTTCTACGTCTTTGGAGCAATCCGAATTGTTGGATAATTCGATTGGCATCCGAGCCTTCCTGAAAGCGATGAAAAACACCTAATGCAAAACTCTTGGTAGGACTGAGTCTCCAATCATAAAATGACATCAAGTCAGTCCGATAATGTCTGAACTCAAGTCGCTTTGAAGTCTCACTGCTATTATCGTAAATAATATGCTGATTTTCAACTTTGACGTTGATTCTATCTTCGTTCTTCAGCTTTTTTGTGATTGAGGCCTCAGGGAAAAACCCAGTAAAAAACACTGGCTTTTGAGCTTTGATTGCAGATCCAAAAAAAAGAAAAATGAATACAAAAAAAGAAACTCTCATTTCAAAAGGATAAATTAAATAGTTCTCGAACTATAATCCTCCTATGAGTTAGAAATTTGCCATCGGAAGAAAAAGTACCTTCCCAAATTCGAATTACTTCCGATTGATCTTCTGCTTGATATTCAATTTCAAATTGAATCAAAACGCCATCAGTCTCTTCCTCATCAAAAAAATCTTCCAGATCTCCAGGTAAGCCACTGTACTGAATTTGAATTTTTTCCAGTTTAAACCTCCGAAGTGTCCCTTCAAAATGCAAAGTTAAATTTGCTTTAACCTCCTCAGACAAGCTCTCCCACTCTATTTCTATCTCCACATCCAACACATTTCCTAGGGAATCAAATTCGACACTATGGAATCGGCCTTTGAGTTTAAACTTTGCTTCAAAAGAATAATCAAGTTCTGAGAACTCTTTATACCACTTGGGCTTCCGAACGCTTTCGAATGCATCTTTCAACCATTTCCTAGCTTCCAGTGGAACTTGCTGCGCCCTAACTCTAACTTCCTGTTCCAACTTATCTTGACCCAGAACTGAAATACTGCTCAAGAAAAAAATAATTAAGAGTAAATTTCTAATGGTTTTCATTGCTTGACAAGCTAAAAAAAAGCCGCGATCATACTGATTGCGGCTTTTTTTATTTTTACACTAGCTTAGAACTTAAAGCTCAGTCTTAATTAAGTTAAGTGCAGAACCAGCTTTGAACCATTCAATTTGACCTTCATTATAGGTATGATTCACAAAAATAGCATCAGAAGACCCATCCGCATGGTTGAACACTACTCGAAGCTGTTTTCCGGCAGCAAAGGAAGTTAGATCAAGTATATCGATTGTATCATCCTCTTGAATCAAATCATAATCTGCAGGATTATTAAAAGTCAATCCAAGCATTCCCTGCTTTTTCAAATTAGTCTCATGAATTCTGGCAAATGACTTAACTAAAATCGCACGAACACCAAGGAACCTAGGCTCCATTGCTGCATGCTCTCGTGAAGATCCTTCGCCATAATTTTCATCACCAACAACGATTGATCCGATTCCTTTGGCTTTATAGTCACGTTGTGTAGCTGGTACCTCACCATAGCTTCCGCTGAGCTGGTTTTTTACCGAGTTGGTTTTATCATTGAATTCATTTACTGCTCCAATCAGCATATTATTGGAGATATTGTCTAAGTGACCTCTGTATCTTAACCATGGTCCAGCCATAGAAATATGGTCAGTAGTACATTTCCCTTTTGCTTTGATCAATAGCTTCAGGCCTGTTAAGTCCGTGCCTTCCCAAGCTTTAAAAGATTCCAAGAGCTGCAAACGATCCGAAGTTGGACTTACAGAGATGCTCACCTGTGATCCATCTTCTGCTGGCGCTTGGAATCCTGCATCTTTTACTGCAAACCCCAAAGGAGGCAGTTCCAGTCCAGTTGGCTCTTCCAACTTCACTTGCTGACCTTCTGCGTTGGTAAGCAAATCTGTCAAGGGATTAAAAGTAAGATCCCCAGCAATAGCCAAAGCTGTTACAATTTCGGGAGAAGCTACGAAAGCATGGGTATTTGGATTTCCATCGGCACGCTTCGCAAAGTTTCTGTTGAATGAAGTGATAATCGAGTTTTTCTCTTGCTTATCTGCGCCATGTCGTGCCCACTGTCCAATACATGGTCCACAAGCGTTTGCTAATACCACACCACCCATTTTCCCAAATGTATCAAGGAAGCCATCTCGGTCCACTGTAAATCTCACCTGCTCGGAACCCGGGGTAATTGTATACTCAGATTTTGCAACAAGCTTCTTATCTACAGCTTGCTGGGCAAGTGATGCAGCTCTTGAAATATCCTCATATGATGAGTTAGTACAAGATCCAATCAGGCCAACTTCAAGTTTTGCAGGCCAACCATTTTCTCTCACTGCGGCAGCAAACTTAGAAATCGGCCAAGCCAAATCTGGTGTAAATGGTCCATTTACATGTGGCTCAAGTTCAGAAAGATTTATTTCAATTACCTGATCAAAATAGTTCTCAGGGTTTGTATATACTGCGTCGTCGCCGGTAAGATGTGCTGCGATTCCATCAGCTAATTCGGCGATGTCTGCCCTGTCAGTTACTCTGAGATAAGCAGCTGATTTCTCATCGTATCCAAAAATTGATGTCGTAGCGCCAATCTCCGCACCCATATTACAGATAGTGCCTTTTCCTGTTGCCGATAGTGATCTTGCCCCCTCACCAAAGTATTCAACGATAGCACCTGTTCCACCCTTTACGGTTAGGATTCCGGCAACTTTCAAAATGACATCCTTTGCAGCAGTCCAACCTGACATTTTTCCAGTCAACTTAACACCTATCAATTTTGGAAATTTGAGTTCCCATGGAAGTCCAGCCATTACATCACAAGCATCAGCTCCACCGACACCAATTGCTACCATCCCCAAACCGCCGGCATTGGGTGTATGAGAATCTGTTCCAATCATCATTCCGCCAGGGAACGCATAATTTTCTAAAACTACTTGGTGAATAATACCTGCTCCAGGCTTCCAAAAACCAATACCATATTTATCAGATACAGAAGAAAGGAAGTCATAAACTTCTTTATTCTTATCATTTGCTTTAGCCAAATCAGTCGCTGCTCCAACTTCAGCTTGAATCAAGTGATCGCAGTGCACTGTAGAGGGCACTGCAACCTGATTTTTTCCAGCTTGCATGAATTGTAAAAGTGCCATCTGAGCAGTAGCGTCTTGCATAGCCACTCGATCTGGTTGAAACTCAACGTAAGATTTACCGCGTTCGCAAGCCTGAGTGGCATCTCCTTCGGTAAGGTGAGCATAAAGAATTTTCTCTGTCAAAGTAAGTGGTTTGCCAATAATTTTTCTGGCTGCTTCGATCCGCTTTGGATATCTCGCATATACCTCTCTGATCATATTAATATCAAAAGCCATTGTACAGGGATTTTTAGTTAGGTAAAAGATTCTTTTTCTTAGGTAATGCTAAGATAGCGAGTTAGGCTTATAATTAGTAACCATACATCTTGATCGGAGCGCACTTTGTCCTAATTTAAAATGATTTTATACTCCTATTCTTAAAAAAATAGAAAAATACTTAGACTCAAAAAAGTAATTCCAGCAACGAACAACCAAAAGCAATACTTGAACAGCGACCTAGCTGAAACTCCGGTAATAGCTAGAAGCGGAAGTGCCCAAAAAGGCTGGAGCAGATTACTAATCTGATCTCCATAGGAAAAAAGCATAACCATTTTTCCCAGTGGCAAATTCAAGGAAAGTGCGGTTTCTGCTAAAATTGGACCTTGGATCGCCCATTGACCTCCTCCCGACGGAATCAACAGATTAACCAACGCTGCAGAACCTAGTGCGAAATATGGAATCATTTCTACCGGCGTGGAGGTAAGTACAAATGCAGATGCCTTTAAAATCAATCCGGAACTTGTCATTATTCCAAGAATCCCAGCATAAAAAGGGAATTGAATAAAAATATCAACCGAACTTTTGATCCCTGATCCAACTGCCTCTGTAAATTGATCCAGTGCTCTATATGCGATTAGTGCAAATCCGAATAATATAAATATCACAAAATTCAAATTAACCACAGCCCAAACTGAGTCTGCGTTGAAAGCTGTAACTAGGCATAAAATCAAAATGATAAGACCCACGAAAGAACCTGACCCCCAGATAGATCCCGGAGAAATTGGCTGCAATGGATTTGCCTTAAGAACCATATAGTTTGATTTATCTATAATAGAAAACAATAGCAACACCGCTAAAAAAACAACCACTAATCCACCAGTGACAAAAATATTAAAACCGCTAAAAATAGTTTCTGAAACAGGAATTACACCTAAACTATTGACTAGGAAATGATCGGTTTCCGCAACTTTTAGAGGAGCGGAACCAGAAAGTCCTCCATGCCAGACAGCCATCCCCAAATATCCTGCTGAGGCCAACAATACTGGATTAGACGGAAGCCGCTGCTCCTCTAATGAGATGGCCATAAATCTCGCTAAAACCGCACCTACTATTAAACCAAAACCCCAATTAATCAACCCGCTCAAACAAGTAATCAGCGCAGTAAGAAAAACAGCTTGAAGTTGGTTTTTAGGAACATGGGCGATCCGTTTTAATACAGCATGAACAGGCTTGAATACCGCCAAACAGTATCCGAAAACCAAAACCATCATCATTTGTAAGGTGAAATCCAATAACCCAAAAAAGCCTAATCTCCAATACTGAAGACTCGTGACAATCCTTTCTAAAAGCGAATATTCCTTACTGTTTCCTGATAGAACACTTAAAATCAAACTCGTTAAAGTCACTAGCAATACCAGACCAAAAGGGGAAATATTAAGTTTAATTGAATTTTCTCTTGCCATAGCTAAAAATATTTTTTTTAGTTTCAGAAATTAAAGGTATAATTAGCACAAAATGAGCTGTTAAATGTCTTTAAGCCAAACAGCTAATCGGTGGATTTTCCAATGGATTTGAACGTTAATATCTTTTCGATAACACTAATCTTTTCTGGCTTTCTCGTTGCCTTCCTATCTGTTATTATCGCTCTCAAAATGTACAGGGGCACCAAATGGCTGGCGGTTACAATGATATGTGGATCAATTTGGGGTGTTTTTTATGGATTTGAGTTAGCCTCTAAAGATTTAGATACAATATTATTTTACATAAAAATTCAGTATTTAGGGATTTCATTTCTTGCTGCTTCGTGGCTTATTTTTTCTTTCAAATACACCGAAATTGATTTGACTACACAGAAAACAGTGGTTTTTTTCACTTTGTTAATCCCTGTAATTACATATACTTTAGTTGTCACCAATGACTACCACCACCTCATTTATGAATCATATGAATTAGTTACATTTGGTACAATCACGGGTTTAAAAGCCAAAGTAGGCCTGTGGTACTTTGTCCACGTGATCTACTCATACCTTGCCTTCGGATTGGGAAATTTTATCATTTGGAAACGCTTTCGTTACTCAGGTCAGACATTTAAGACTCAAACTCAAT
>Ga0209390_10001684_pt1 | contig 41692 bp, 46 predicted proteins | sample BON01_FD_187212 | JGI IMG/M metagenome (GOLD analysis project Ga0209390, IMG submission 187212) | Freshwater microbial communities from Lake Bonney liftoff mats and glacier meltwater in Antarctica - BON-01 (SPAdes) (version 2) | ecosystem: Environmental > Aquatic > Freshwater > Ice > Glacier...
ACTTTCATTACTTTCATTGTTTTCATTGTTTTCATTACTTTCATTGTTTTCATTGTTTTCATTACTTTCATTGTTTTCATTGTTTTCATTACTTTCATTTGATAATGATACATCTATTTTAAAATTTTTTAAAACATCTTTTATATTTTCAAGTTCTTTACTATAAGATATAACCAAATTGATAAGTATGCTTATTTTTTCTTTTATTTTTTTTAGTTCTATACCGTCTTTAGTTTCTCTAATATCTTTATTATTAAAAGTATTTTTATTAATAAAGATATCGTTATTATTAAAGGTATCTTTATTAATTGTTTTTAATAATGAAGATACCTTGTTATTTCTATTATAATCATTAATTTGAAGAAAGGATGACATTTTTATTATTTTCTTTTACTTTTATATAATAAAAACAATGGATATAAAAAACCAATCAACACAAATAATATTAACTTCGATATCTATCTTTTTATTTTTTCTTATTATTATTATCATCTATCGAACAAATAAAAAATGTAAGAATAAGAATAATCGGAGCGATCGTAGTAATGATAGTAGATATGAAAATAAAGAAAAATATGAAGAAGTTAATCTATTACCAAAACAAGATAAAGATTTTCTTGATAAAAATGTATACCAAAGTACAGGGCTTGGTATAAAAGATTACGAATATCTTGTAAATTATCCAAATGGAAAAGGAAGTTTTGGGGAATGGTCATGGGGAACAGATACCAATAAAAATTATAAAGGTTACTCAATTAAATCTGATCAAAATAAATTATTTAAAGAAAGAAATATAAACAATCTATTTAAATTTTGAAAACAAGTTTATTCTTTAATAAAATAATAATATTTTATTAAATCTTGTTATAGATTTAATATGTTTAAAGAATAAAGAAGAATAAAATGGAAAAAGTAGTTCTCACTAAAGTATCCGGAGACTTGGGTGATCAATTTTTTATCATAGCATCTTCTTATTCTTACGCTAAAAAAGAAGATGCTACTTTAAAGATTTTAAAAACTAAAGAGAGTAGTCCCAATCATCCAGTATATTGGGAAACATTACTTAAAAAAATAAAACCATATCTTATAGACAAATATGAAGATATATTCTATACGCGAAGCTATATCGTCCCTCTGGGACTCAAGAGTGTAGCGAATAATTATGACTATAAAAAAATTAAAATTTGGAATGAAATATCTGAATTGATTTATGAAGAAATTCCGAAATATGAATTTATATATTTAAACGGAAAAATGCAGTCATATAAATATTTTAATAATGATAAAGAAGATATAAAAAAGTTATTTAAACCTGAACCTTTTTTGGTTGAGTTTATAAAAAAAAAATACGATTTTTTAATGAAACAGAAAGATAGAGTTGTTATTATACATTCATGTCAAAAATATTATGAAGCTAAACCTTGTTTATATAAACTTGGAATTGAGTATTATAAGAAAGCTATAAATAAATTTATAGATAATAAACCTAATTCTTTATTCCTATTATGTATTGATGATGAAAAACTATGCGACGATTTAAAAACATATATAGAAATAAATAAGAATGAATCCTTTATATTAAAAGAAGATGAATTATTAACCTTTACATTACTTCAAGAATTTAAAAATTTTATAATGTCCAATTGTGGTTTTATATGGTGGTGTATATGGCTATCGGATTATAAACATGTTATTGTTCCAAGAGAATGGTTTATAAAGAATGATTATAATGACTATAATGATTATAATGATTTATACGATGATAAATGGATTAGAATGGATTAGAATGGATTAGAATGGATTAGTTAAATATATTCTTTTCTTTATTGTAGGTTATATTTGCCAAATGAGTTCTAAATTTGGAAGAATCATTATTTATTTCAAGTACTTCACCAACTTTTAATATATGAATATTTTGGGCATCATGATTTATTGTACCATCTTCTTTTTCCCATAATTTCTTCCCGGTAGAATGAGTAACATCAAAAATATTAGCACTATTTAAACTATTAAGTAATTTAGCAGCTTTAGGGTCTGATTCAATAAATCCATATAGATTAACAAATTCGAATTTTTGTCTTGAGACGTCGGTACATTCATAAATAAGTTCTCCTCGTTCATTTTGGAGAAGATGTTTCTTTAACATTTCAGCTATACCTTTTTGTCCTTTAGATAAAACATCAGGTGTGAGATTATTTTCAAGAATATTGTTGATTCTTTTTATGTCATTCACATCAAATGTTTGAGTATTATTTTGAGTCTTTATACGATTATCATTATTATTACTTGTGTTTATAGTTTTAGGTTGTTTTGCTATTTCAGAAATAATATCATTTGCTTTTTCAAACATTTTTTTAAGTTCATTATATTTTTCTTCCTTTTCTTCTATAAGTTCTTTATATTTTTCTTCCTTTTCTTTACAAATATTCTCCTTTTCTTTGAGTATTAATTGATACTTTTTAATAAGTATATCTTTTTCTTTTATTTTTTCATTTAATGATTCTTCCTTTTCTTTATACATATTTTCCTTTTCTTTGAGTATTAATTGGAACCTTTTTTCTTTTTCTTTTATTTTTTCATTTATCGATTCTTCTTTTATTTTCTTCTTACATATATTAATATGAGTAGTAAGCCTTGTTTGACTTGATAAACATTTATGACAATATTGACATTTAAAATTTTCACTAACTATACCTTGTAATTTTAAACATGTCTTAGATGTCTTTTGATGAGTATCGAAAATATATTTGTTTTTAAATTCTTTCTTACAAAAATTGCAATTTAAATCACTCATATTTTATATTTGAAATATTTTATTTTTAAATGTACAAAAAAATAAAATACATAATTAAAATGAATATTAACCATATTTTATAGTATTAATATAATTTTGTACATTTTTTGTACTTAATTGTACAAAATTGTACTTAATTGTACAAAAATGTACAAAAATGTACAAAATTATTTATTTATATTTATTACAATTTTTTTAAAAATAACATGTTTTTAATTTAATCTGATTTCAGTTTAAATTAAAAAAATAGAAAAATATATATTTTTTTAACATCTTCCTTAAAAAAAAAAGACACACACACAAAATTTGTGTGTGTGTGTAAAATTTATAATAAACTTTTAAAGTAAATTTTATTATAAAAAATAATCTTAAATTCATACTACTTTTATGTTAGTTATTCAACCAAGAGAATATAATTAATCGATCTTAAATATAACTTTATATAAATCTATAACATGAATATGTCTTTGGGTTGAATTATCAAGCTTTTCGTATTTTTTATATATATTAACACAATCTTGTCTTTTTTTAATAATATTTATAATTCTTGAAAGAATTTGATTAAAACAATTAAAACCTTCTATTTTTAATTTGTTTCTCATAAGATCTTCATATATATTTATAAAATTATTACATTCTTCGCATCTTATGAAACAATCATCTTTAAAAATATCATATGAGAATATAAATTCTTCATCTGATTTATACTGCTTAGTAAGTTCTTTTGTTCTATTAATATCTTCTTCTGTTAACAGCTTACTTGACAAGTATTCATGAGATGAAATATTATCTCCATCTTCATCCTCGAGATTAAGATTATTATTAAGAAGTAATTTAAGTGTATTTTTTTGATATATTCCCATATTATCTAAATACTTTAAAAAGTGGTGAAGAGTTGTATAAAGATTATCATCCTTTTTACCCATAGAAATAAGGTTTTTAAAAAAATCATAATTTTCCATAATTTGAAGCAACCATAAAGTCTGTTTTTTTAAATCTTTAAACTTGTAATAGTTTTTTGAAATAATATAAATATACCATTGACTATATGTATAACCTTCGTTATTATAAACTCTATAAAATTCTTCTTCTTTGTTTTCTTTAATTATCTGATTATAAAATACTCTAAATTCTTCTTTCATTAATTTATATGTATTAAAATAATATGGATTAAAACCCCATATATTATTTGTTGTTATATCTATTTCGATCATTTTTTGTTTGCAACTTTCACAAAACATATAAATTTGAATACGTGTTATTTACTTAAATTTTTTTTAAAAAAATTTAAGTATACCGATAAAAATTCTATAATAAATTTAATACAGACGTTTAGTTGCGATATCAAAATATTTTTCTTCAAGTTCGATACCAATAAAATTTCTATTTAAATTTTTACAAGCAACTCCAGTTGAACCTACACCCATACAATTATCAAGTACTATTTCCCCTTCATTAGAATATGTTTTAATTAACCATTCAAGTAAGTCAACTGGTTTTTGAGTAGGATGCTGTGGACGTTCAATACGATTAAACTTTAAAACAGTTGTTGGTAATCTTTTTCCATCTTCATTCTCAATATAGTTTTCTTTATGGCTACCATAGTTAGATTGTTTATCAACAGCCTTCTGTGTGTTCCACCTTGTGTATGGTGTAGACTGCCAATATTGTGGATTATAGGTAGGTTGTTTCTTATAAAAAATAACAATATCTTCATTTGTTTTCATTGGTTTTCTTTTTGAATTTAAAAAATCAGAAAACTTATTTTTCTCCCATACAAGCGCATATCGAAACATGTCTATGTTACTCATAATCATAATTGACGTAAAGGGTTGTGAGCCAAATAGTACAATAGCACCATTTTCTTTAATTACTCTCTTATATTGTTTCCATAATAAATCAAAAGAAATTACAACATCCCACTTATTTTTTGTTACACCATATGGTAAATCAGATAAAATCATGTCAACAGAACCATCAGGAATTGATTTCATTTCTATTAGACAATCACCCTTAATAAGAGTTATTTCTTTGTTCTTTTCCTCGTTCTTTTCTTTGTTCTTTTCCTCGTTCTTTTCCTCGTTCTTTTCTTCGTTCTTTTCTTCGTTCTTTTCCTCGTTCTTTTCCTCGTTCTTTTCCTCGTTCTTTTCCTCGTTCTTTTCCTCGTTCTTTTCTTTCTCTTTACAAGGTCTTTTTCTATTTTTATGTTTTTCAAACGGGTCCTTTTTTTCAAAGGTTTTTTTACAAATTTCACAAGTATATGTCATTTTAATAAATTTTATTTATTTAAATGTTGTAATTTTTTATCTAATCATTTATCGCCTATATTTCTTTGTTTTTTTTGATTCTCATCTTTACTCTCATCGTCACTCTTTATATTATTAATAATGTTTATTAATAATGTTCTGTTTCTTCATCAGTAATAATCTTTTTTTTCTTTGGAATTTCTTCATCAGTAATAATCCTTTTTTTTTTATTCTCAATTATTTTAGGTTTTAAACATCTTTTTATAATAATCTCTTGACTAGTAATTTGCTCGATATCTTGATCAGTAATTATTTTCTTTTTTTTTACTATTTTTGGTATATTTTTTAATATGTCTTCTTTATAATCTTCTTTATGATCTTCTTTATGATCTTGATTAGTTTCTAAAAGAAATGGATATAATTTATATAGTTTAAATATAGCTTGTTCTTTTAATTTTGCTTCTATTTCTATATCTAAATTACCGTATCTTTCTGGGAATGATAGATAGTATTCTGGTAGTTTTTCAATAAAGTCTGAATGTGCTCCTATTCTTGAGTCAGGTCTCTGTTCAGAAATATGAAATAAAGGTCTAATATTACGTTTTTTCCATGTATCAACTATACGTGTCATATAGTCCTCAATATTAATCTTTATTTTTTTGATTATATTGTAGCATTCATAATGGTGACAATCAAAAATTAGCGGAATATTACATGTTTCAGCTATCTTTAAACAGTCTATGATATTGTAACATCTTTCACAGTTTTCAATAGCTAAACGTCTTTTAACATTTTCAGGAAGTTCAGAAAACTGTCTAATCCATCTCTCTGCTGTATCTTTTATATTTCCGTATACTCCTCCACCATGAACACATATAACAGAGTCATTATTCATTCCCATAGCATCAAGAATATCAGCATGCATTTTCAAGTCTTTAATTGTGTTTCTAAAAACATTTTTATCTTTTGCTCCTACTTGATTAAATTGACCGGGATGCATCGTAATACGCTGATTATATTTTCTACAAATTTCTCCTGCTTGTTTAAGAGCATCTAATGCAAAGTCGAGAGTATAAGGTTCTGTTTCATTATCTGTAAAGTGAGGAAAGATTTCAGAAGATATTCTAAAAACAAAAATATTATTTTTGCAGTTCCATTCTGCCATCTTTTCTATATCTTGAATATTTTTGATAGATAGTTCTTTAGCCTTTTCAACAGAAAAGTTTTTACGTATCATTGTTCTTGAACAGAAAATGTCTTGTTTTCTAAGTTTGGTATTGATGCAACAAAGTCCTAAACGAATCATCTTAACGGCCTAAAAATATTTTTATTTATTAATTTAAAAATCAATTTAATTTATTTATTTTATCGATAACAACTCTTTTTATATATGTTCTTGAATAAAGATAAAAATGATTTTTAAAAGTTTAAAGTTTAAAAGATTTAAAAATATTCAACTGGATTAATCATGTCAAATGAAAGAAAAACAGCATCTGCGTCTATGTATGTATCATTAAATAATAATAATATGAACAAAGAATGTCCAGGTTCTACTTATGATCGTACTCGAGATATTTCTATTATGATTTTAGAAAATTCAGAGTCTAAAGATGAATTTTATTTAAAAGATATTACTTATATGACCTTAGATGATGCTTATCAAAAGTATATTATTGAAAATTGTAATGTATATCCTTCACCCTTTGATCATATTAAAGTTGCATATTCAGATATCTTAAAAAGTCGTATCTTATCTCAACGTAAATATAGTTTAATTGATTATAGTAACCATAGTAAAGATAAGAATGAATACTTTCTAAAGTATTGTCAGAATACCCTATCAGATGACGAGAGAATTTATCTAGATAACATAATGCATTTTGATGACCATTTGATTGATTGGACTTTATCTTCAGATCTTCATCTACGTGATAAGGCAATGACAGTAATTAAGTCTTCTCCAGTTGGTTCGTGGCTTGTTCGTAGATCTTCTATTAAAGAACAGGAACATGTAAAGATTCGTGTAATTACCTGTAGATCTAAGAATGAAGAAATTAGAAACTATCTTCTTGCTCATATTAATGGATTTGGTTATATATTGACAGATGGTTTACAGGGTTCTTCTATGCCTTCTTTGGGAGAGAGTAAGACTATTAAAGTTATTGTTTCTTTTTATTCGCTACCTGACTTGTTTGATTATATGAAAACTAAAGGAATTGAACTAAACAGGATTGTTAAAGAGATATAAAATATAATTAGAATAATAAATACAATACAATAATAATCTATTATTGTATTAATCTTTAATATGTTTAATTAATATTAATATATAAATATGTTTAATAATATAAATAAATGTACGCAAAAATAAATTTAACAGGAGATGGAACAGTTGATAGTGAATGTGAACCATCCTACAGAAATAAAGAGTTTTTAGAAGTTATACCTGGAAATTTAGGATTATATTCAGGTTGTTGTCCTTTACCAAATAATAATGGACATCATTATAAAGTAAGTAGTTATTATGAACCTATGCCTGAATATAAACAAGAAATAAAATTTCAGAGTAAATTGGGCTTAACTCCTATGCCTGATTACAAAATTGTTGATAATGCTATTGGTGGAAAAGGTGTTTTTTACCCATCAGACGGTAGAGTAGTTGATGCTGTTCGTGATATAAAAATGGTTTTAGATAAACCAGCTGAAACAGGAAGTGTTAACATGGACTTAGTTAGTAAATTTGATAATTCAAATTATGGATCAGTCTATAGATCATATAATGATATAAAAAATGGACAGATAGGATATTATGTAGACCCCTCTGTATCACAACCTTTTATTGCTCCTGTTTATACTCTTTCATCATATGTAGATAAAACTATATTTAGAGATCCAATGGGTTCAATAAAACCTGAATATATAAAGAAGCCTTTAGTGAATACATTATACAGTACATCATCTCTTCAAGATACAAGAGATGAATTATTTTTTAGAGAGGATTTAATGTCAAGACAACAAAGTTTATATAATAGAACAAGTTGGGTTAATCGTTGGGTAAAACCATAAATTATATTTAAGAGAGTACTATTATAATAAATATGGAATCAAATAATATAAATGTTATCGTTACCAAGAATATGTTGATAAACCTTTTAATGAGTTTTATGAAATAATTCGAAAGAATCCAATTGAGATTTTAAGCCCTAAATATGATTATATGTCTATTATGTTTCCTCGAGAATATATCAAAGGATTGAAGATTTATATTAATATGCTAAATTCAGAGTTAAATAACCTAAAAATGATGTTACGTATCCGATCAAAATTATAATACAATTTATATATTTAATAAATATATAAAATAAAAATATTAGACTAAAGTATGAAAGTAAAGTAATAGATTGGTAAACCATAAATTTATTTTTAACATTAAGATCTCTTCAATGGTACTCGACCTGTAGGAACTTTATCAGAATTTTTTGACGCCTTTTTATTAAATGAGATAGAACATAAAAATAAACCTATTGTTCTATTCAACTGTGATGGTTACTATGATAAGTTATATGATCTTGTTATCGATATGATTGAGAATAAGAATAGTTTTACAAAACATAATTTTTTACATTTCTCCGACCAAGAAGATAGTATTATATCATTTATAAAAAATATGTAACTCACTTTCTTACCGATCTTCTTTTAGTTTTTATAATACAATAAATAATATATTAATATATTACATATGTCTATTTATTAGCCGAGAATAACGGACAATATCTTCAATTCTTATTTCATCTACATCTCTTAGTAAAGTTTTAACTTGACTTAGTTTAGTTGTATCTATAATATCTCCTTCTTTTTTTGAACGTAGGACATAATAAGCAAGAAGAAAAGCGTCAGGATTTTTACAACTTATATAATTTATTTTTGGAACTATATTTTTAATTATTTCTATATCACCAGATCCTATTACTATATATTCTCTATATTTATTAAAACTCTTCTGAAGATCGAATAAGAATAATTGATCTGGTGCTAACTCTGCTTTCAAGGCCATTCTTCCCTTTCTTCCCTTCTCTATATTAATTTCTATATCAATAAATTTAAGACCCCCTCCTCCAACTCTTTCGTATGCTGCAACTTCTGGTACAAATTCAATATCATCTTTTTCTTCATAATCATGATCATCATAATCATTATATTCGTAATCTTCATCTTGGTCATAATCTTCATCTTGTGACATTTTATTATTTATAATATAATTTAAGAGTTTTATATTATATAAAAATAAATGGATAACACATCGGTTTTAATTTTTAAGGCTATTACCCAATTTGTTTCAGAACTAAATCAAGAATTTGGATCAAAACATAAAAATATCGCTCTATATAACAGACTTCTCGAAAGAACAGGAATCGTACATGTAGGTCCTATCAATAAACATATAGACTGTTTCCGTGTATTTTTTGAAAAGAATCAAAAAGCTATCGAAGACCAAAATTCAGCCGCTTTTACCGCCACAAAAATCTCATATAGTGACCGTGTATTCATCGACCTCGTCCAAGTTTTAAAACAATCTTCTAAAGATAATTCTAAAATTATCTGGCAACACTTACTTACTATATGGGGTCTAATTGACCCAACAAGTCAGGCAAGAAAATTATTACATGACATTACTCAAGAATCAGACTTAAAAGACTCTGCAAATGAAGTAGATTTTCTATCTAATATTATCAATAAAGTAGAACAATCTGTTGATAAGGATAAAATTGACTCTAATAATCCAATGGCAGCAATTGGAAATTTAATGCAAAGTGGTGTAATGAGTGACCTCGTAAATGGTATGCAAAAGGGTCTATCAGATGGTTCATTAGATGTTGGAAAACTAATGTCTTCTGTTCAAACAATGATTGGAAAACTTGGTTCATCCCAGGGTGGTGGTAAGTCGGGACAAGGAATGCCTGATATATCACAAATGATGTCTATGGTAGGACCATTGATGTCAAATTTTATGTCAAATGATAATCCAAGCCCACAACCTGAAAATAAAAAAAATAAAAACAATGATAATAACAATGATGAAAAAAATAATTAAAACTATATATTTTAATTTTTAAATAACATTAAAAAAATATATAAAAAAAAATCATCTTACATAATAAAATGGCATCAGGGTTAGTTCTTAATAGAAAATCTGGAGAACCACTAAAAGTTTACCTAAAAAAAGATGGTTCACTATTTGTTCGTGTTCATGGAAAAGTCAGAAATGTAAAACCAAACAACTCTAACTTAGAAGAAGTAGGTGGACGTAAGTCTCATCGTAAGTCGCGTCGCGTATCTCGTCGCAAATCTGGACGTAAGTCTGGTCGCAAATCTGGCCGCAAATCTGGACGCAAATCACGTCGTGTATCTCGTCGTAAGTCTGGTCGTAAATCTGGTCGTAAATCTCGTCGCGTATCTCGTCGTAAGTCTGGACGTAAGTCTGGACGTAAGTCTGGTCGTAAATCACGTCGCGTATCTCGTCGTAAGTCTGGACGTAAGTCTATGCGTAAATCTGGACGTAAATCTGGACGTAAATCACGTCGCGTATCTCGTCGCAAGTCTGGACGCAAATCTGGACGCAAATCTGGACGCAAATCTGGACGCAAATCACGTCGTGTATCTCGTCGTAAGTCTGGTCGTAAGTCCGGACGTAAATCACGTCGTGTATCACACAAATTTCATGCTAACCACGAAGACAGTGAAATGTCTATGTAAGCCATATTATGTATCATACAAGTTAATTAAAATAAATACTTTTAAGAATAAGATATTAATCTCTAATATCTTATTATTCCTTTGATACTTTATTATTCCTTTGATACTTTATTATTATTTTTATCCACCAAACATAGAAGCAATTGTTTTAAGTTTAGAGTTATATTTTTGATTTATTAAAGATACACCTTTATCGACATATGATCTAACCTTTTCTTCTTCTATAATAAATTTTTCAAAATTCTTTATCTGTTCAAGCTCGTAAAATAGATCTTGCATGACATTTACATACATATCTAAAACTTCTCGATATTCCAACTTTTTAGTTCGTTCTTTTTCTCGTCGTTGTAATTTAACTTTAAAATCATCTTCTGTAATTTCTTTTAATAAAAAGGATATTCTTAGGTCTAAATTTGTTTGGTTATCAAGAACTGTAGGCAAACCGTTAATTTCTACTTCTCTAATATGTCTTACTTCTCTGTAAATTTGTGCCAATAAATCCCCAATAATTTTATGTTCAGGCCTATGAAATCGGGATACAGGTTTAGGAAGATAAACTCTAAAACATTGATTATTTAGAAACCATACATTAGGAAGACCTCCACATCTATCTTCATTTGGATTACGAGGAACTTCACCATTAACTCGTAAGTATTCAAAATAATGTGGATTATGAATCATACCTTTTTCTACTTTTCCTGTTCTCCAACTAAAAGCGATATGACATTGAGTACAATACATCTGATCACACCCTGATATCTTAAATATTAGAGTTCTACAGTTCGGACAATCTCTTGTAGTCTTTTTAATTTCTTTAACAGATTCTAAAATATTAGGATCACATACGTGGTTTTCCTTTTTAATTTCTCTACACTCTGAACATGCTTGGACATTACATATACCACATTTATATCTTGTCGATAAAAATCCTCTACAATCGTTATTTGGACATGAACAGACATATGTAGTTTTTTCATCTTTCTCGTCCTTCTCATCATTCCTGATAAGATCAATATTATAAATTCTATCTCTAATTTTTTCTTCTTCTATTTTTAAATCATTTATAAGTTTTCTAATGTCTGTTATTTGTCTGTATAGCTTTTCCTTTCTATAGATTTTTTCTACTTCTGGTTGAGTTGCTGGAAGTAGATATTTTTCTCGTTCAAAGAGGATTTTTTGACGATGATTCTTATACTTTTTATTAATAAATGTTTTAGAGAAGTTATCATAGAAAAACTGGTTAGAGAATTCTTTTTTACATGACATACAATGAGATTTATTTATTGTTTCAAGGGTATATTTTTCATTACATTCAATACATGATATATACGAACAGTATGGACACAAAAGAATTCTTGTTCTAATAGAACAACAAATAGAACACTCATACTTTTTCTTTTTTTCTTTAGATTTTTCGGGGGATAAGTTTATTTTTTCATCTTCAAGGTGAGACATTCTATCGTATATTTGAACTAATAAATATATAAATTTAAAAAAATCAATTTTAAATTTACGTTTACTTTCTTTTTTTAGGACTAAGATAAATTGCTAAATATTTTCCTGCCATATAACACGCAATAAAGAATATAATAAAATATAATATGTCTAAGAATCTTATTTTTATTTTATTAGAAGATTTGGCAAAGTATGGCACAGTATAATAACTATCTGTATCTGTTTTATTTAATTCACCAAGATACTTTTTAAACATATCTGTAATTCTATTATTAAATATCGGCTCAAGACTTCCTTTTAATTTACCTTCTTTTATAAGAGGAATTGTTGTATTCTGGTAACCGTACGTCGAATTTATATTCATCCATTTTCTCAGAGCGATAAGATCAGCACTTGTTTCTATCGGATAATAAATCATTTTCATATCAAAACCTTGAAAATCTGGAATAAAACCAATAGCATTTGATTCTAATTCACATTCTTTTATATTCATCTTCATCTTAAAATAACCACTCAACCCCCATTTTACCCCCCATGAGTTACATATCCACCAGAAATTTACACCATTTTCTTTGCCCCATCCTATTATTTGTATCGCATGACCACCATTATCTTTTGATCCTTTTTTTGGTCCCATATAGATTGTTTTTCCATCATAATCATTCAAAAAGTCATCATATATTTTAAACCCAGACACAATAGGACCCCATTTATAAATTTCCTGCTTTATAGACTCAATATCAGGATCTATTTTATATCCTACTACTGATCTATAAAAACATGGAGCCCTACTTCTATCAAGACATCTATCATAATCATTCCCCAAAATACTTTGACATAAAGGTACACTTTCTGGATCTTTAATACTTGATAACTCAGGAATCTTATATTGTTTAAATAAACCTTTATTTACACAACTTTCTGATACACATCCTACAGCATATATAAAATCCATAGCTGTAAATAAACTATTTCCATTACACGCACCTGCTGTATGTGCCTCTAAATTTACTTGATAAACTGACTCTTTATCAAGAGGAATAGAAGGAAATATTGTACCTTCACACATTATCATTTGATAAGGACTTAATATCTCAGCAAATGCTCCCACCGTAAGAAGAGAATATCTATCTGTTAACGTTTTAGCAGTAGCAACTGCCCAGCATGCACCACAATCTCCTTGGTCTTGTACTGGACTTAAGAATTCTCCCCACACTGTAATCGGATTAAAATTTTCTGGCATCTTTTTTTCATACGGTGGTTTTTTAACTGACTTATATCTTGATGATTGAAATTTTACAAACTTATTATCTGTCAAAATTGTACCAAAACTTTTTCTTATACGACGTCTACCACTCATTTATTATATTATTTTTTTTTGTATGTCCTATATCTTAAATATCCAAATACCATTAGTAATATTCCTATACAAATAATAATATAAAAATACCATTTTGAACCCTTCTTTTTTTTATCAGATTCATAAAAAATCTTTCCCGCTATATTCACATAATCATATTCTCTCAGATTCTTAAGCCAAAACACATCTAAATTAGGCAATAATTCAGAATACACAATTAACGGAGTTAAAGACCCAAATAATTTACCACTCTTTATTGACTCTATCGTCTTCTTTGTATAGAATAACTTATAATCTACTTCAAGGCTCTTTCTTACTTTATATAAATATGGATTTATTGTTTCCATATCATTTATAAATACCTCTGTTCCATCATACAGTAACCCATTTTTTACTTTAATCTCACTTTTCTTCTCACTTTTATTTTTATCACTCTTGTCTATTACAACATAATTTGGTAGAGATGGACCAGCTGCTGTCACATTGTATTCTAATTTACATTCCTCTATACCCATCTTCATATAAAAATAACCTAATAACCCCCAATCTGCCCCAAAACTATTTCTACATATCCAAAAATCTTTCCCCCATCCAAGAATAGAAACATAATGACCACCTAATATTTTTCCTTTAGGTTTTGTATACACTTCCAACCCATTATATTCATTTATAAAATTATCATACACCAAGAATCCCGCCGCAACTGGCCCCCATTTTGCTATCTGATATTTTATATTCATTATTCTCTCTTTCATATCCTTCCCATCTATATTAACTATAGAACTATTAAAAAATACTCTTTTAGCTACCTGTTTACCTTGATACAATCTTAAACAACCAGACCGCTCATCCGTACAATATTTATCATAAAGTTTTTTACTTTTTTTATCTTGATAAGTTAATTTATCTGGAGCTGGAATCTTATTTTCATTCAGATATCTTCGTGATATACAATTCCACTGTGATATACCATTCGAATATATATATTCCCATGCATCATATATACTATACCCCTGAATCGAACTTTTATTATCTATATTATTAGTTGACCTAATTTTTATATCCCTTTTATACGGTTTTTTATCTATACATGTTATAATCTCTACATAATCTAATAATATATGTAACTGAGCAGCAGTAAATAAACAAAAACGATCATTTAATACATCCTTTGCTACAAGCGCCCAACTTGACGATAACATCTCACTTGAAGGAGTCTGAATAAACATAGACCAGACATCTCTACCGTCAAATGTCTCTGGTATTTTCTTCTCATCATATTTTATATTTATATAAGGATAAATCTTAGATTGCTTAAGAACTTCCGGATGATCTTTTAACACCGAACAAAATTCCATCTTATTTATCTTTTCTTTTAGCTTTACTTTACTATTTGAACTATTTGAAGAAGTTTTTTCTACACTCTCTCCTGGCTTATGTATCACACTCATTTAATATAATATTTATTATATTAAATATTATTCTTTATTCTATTATTCTTTATTCTTTAATTCTTCCAACCCTAAACCATTAAACCACAAAGGTAAAATCTTTTCTTTTATAATCTCTTCAAACAACTCATGGATATCTTGATTAATATACCCAGCTAACATCAGCTTATCACCTTTATCATAACCAACCAATTCAAATATAAGCTCATATTCATAATAACTAGAATACCCTTCATATAAACACGACAAAATAATATTATGACCATCAAGATTTATCGAAATTCTACCAATATCACTGGACCCCGATAAAAATGTTATCGTCTTTTCAAGTATTTCTTCATCACTCTCTTCCTCTCTTTTATACGGAAGGATATAAAAAAGAGAATACGATTCATAGGGAATTTTATTTTTTGATAGAGTTCTCATATTATTATCAGACAGTATACATAGGTTTTAAATGAAGAACTTAAGAAATTAAAAGAAAGTGTAAACAACCAGAATCAAACTAAGAGGAATATATTTATCAAACATATTTTTATTATAAATTACTTTCATTCTATCATACACAATATTGTCTCTGTAATAACGATTGACATATTGGACCATTCTTTGGTTCTACTAATAATGTTCTATTTCTTGATCTTAATCCTGTTGATAAATCGCAATCAGACCATTTATTCCAGTCACTTAATTCACAATTTACTATACAATTCTTTGTATCACTTAACGGAGGACATGTAGACCCATTCTTTGGTTCTACTAACACTCTTCTATTTCTTATCTGTTCTCCTGTAGATTTATTACACTCAGACCAATCAGACCAATCTCCTACTTGACATTCTACCAAACAATTCTTTCTATCAATTAAAGGGGGGCATATAGGACCATTCTTTGGGTCTACTAACACTCTTCTATTTCTTATCTGTTCTCCTGTAGATTTATTACACTCAGACCAATCAGACCAATCTCCTACTTGACATTCTACCAAACAATTCTTTCTATCAATTAAGACAGGACATATAGGCCCATTCTTTGGCTCTACTAACACTCTTCTATTTCTTATTTGTTCTCCTGTAGAAGGATCACAGTTAGACCAATTAGACCATTCCCCTACTTTACATTCAACTGGTATCTTATAAATATAATATACTGATATGATTATTATAATAATTATTGGTATTAAAATTTTCAGGAACGTCATTATTTATTATATATTTTTTATATAATAAATCTAATACCATTTATAAGTATCAAAAGATATATCTGATATAACCATTGGATAATCATCATTTGAATTAAAACATCTTACATAACCCATATTACTATTATTATTATAAGATAATGCATTACAACCATAATCTTCTTTACAAAAACGTTTAGCATCATCAATGTTAGATATACGACTTGAAACTATTGGACTATTTCCCCATGTCGTATTTGATGAACTAATATAATTCCACCCAGGAGGATTAGTTATTTTAGGTGTAGATGCTGGCGTAGATGCTGGCGTAGATGTTGGTGTAGATGCTGGTGTAGATGTTGGTGTAGATGTTGGTGTAGATGCTGGCGTAGATGCTGGCGTAGATGTTGGTGTAGATGCTGAAATTAAATTATAATATAAATTTATTGATACAACAATAATTATAATTATTGTAAATATTATTAATAGTATTCTCATTTTATTAATAATATTTTATTATAGGGTGTAAAATATTTATCTAAAATCGACAAGATTATTATCGTAAGTATACCATTTTTTATCATCAGAATTTAAGTATACTCTTTTAATAGAAAACAAATCTCCAAAATATGGTTCTCCATTCATATATGTATAATCATTTTTCCATGTCATAGCCTGACCCGGAAAATCAGATGTATTTGATGTAAACATTAAACTGTTATAAACGTCGTAAAATCTTATCACATTTATATTATTTAAATTTTTTCCTATCCATTGTTTTGACCACCAAGATCCTGTTTTTATTTTTTCTTCTACAACATTAATAATATTTTTGTAATTTACAATAACACTACTATTAAGATACCAATATCCAGTTAAATTACTTGTAGGATTACTAATTTTTGAAACAACAATTGGATTAGGTGTATAAGGATTAGTAGGAACAGGAGTAGTAGGAACAGGAGTAGTAGAATATTCATATGTAGGCATAGGAGTAGAATTAGCGCTAATTGAAGTACGTATAAAACCATCATATGGAGGATTTGGAGGATTTGGAGGATATGGTGATGGTAATGATCCAAAATAGACTGCTTTATCTATCGTACTATTAAAAAAAAGTTTTCCGATTATTTGATTACTAAAATAAGGATAAGTGACTACTAATGTATCTGGATTGACTGTTAAATATCTCTTATTTTCATACAAACCTCTACCATTTCTTAATCCATCTATATAAAAAATATTATTTCCTATATAGTAAAATGTAACTGGTCCAATTGGTATACCATTTCTATAAAAATAATCCCAAAAACCTTGTATTTTTGTTACTAATGAGCTATTAATTGTAGGAGCTGGTGTGGTTGGTACAGGAGGAGGAGTATATGGATACGGGCGTTCAAAATAAATATTATCTCCAAGAGTTCCTATTTTATATGCTTTTCTATCATGAATATCATCAATTTTACCTGCTTGATTTTGATTATTGTAAAAATATACCATTAATTTATCGGTATCTACACTTAAATATCGGTATAATCTATTTACATCACTACCAGTTATATAAAAATCATTATTTCTAACTAAACTTATTCTAACTGGACCAAAGTTTTTATTTCCTATATAAAATTTTTCCCAAATTCCTTCTATAATATACGGATCAATTAAAGGAATAGGTGTAGTAAGAATAGGTGTAGTAGGAATAGGTGTAGTAGGAATAGGTGTAGTAGGAATAGGTGTAGTAGAAATAGGTGTAGTAGAAATAGGTTTAAAATAATATAAAATAATTATAGTAATAATAATTATAAATGTTCCCATAATATACTTATTTGTTAAATAGTTCATTTATTATAATTATATAAAATTGATTTATAATTAATTTATCTTAAAATATTTAAGATAAATGTATGAAATTGAAGATAAAAATCCTCATATTATTCGTTATTATAACGATTATAACGATAACGATAATATAATCAATAATATAACAAATATTTATAGAATACATCAGACAGTATACATAGGTTTTAATAATCAACTTTATAGACAATATAGAGATACTATGTGGGTATATGCATCTGAATATATTGAAAGTGTAGAAAGATCTTTTCAAGATCAAATATTTCTTGTTAAGTCAGACGAACATGTTAAATATAAATCATTTTTTCTAATAAAAAAATCAGATATAATCGAAGAAGGATACAAATTATGGGACTGTATGATTTACGTAATCAAAAATGAAGAAGATATAGATATACCATCAATAATCTCTTCTTGTTCTCTTACATGTTATTAATATCATATTATTTTTGTAAGGTTTTAATAGTTAATGTAGGTAGCATTATATGCATTATTAATGGTACTGTTAAGGGCATTAATGCTTGCATAGCAATTGGTATAAATGCTTTATATGCTTTAGCTTTAGATGATGTAACAATAGATATAGTATTCATTTTATATTATAAAAATAATATAAAATTTCTTAATTATTAACCTTAATATAATGAAATATACCTTAATATAATGAAATATACCTTAATATAATGAAATATAACATTTATCTTTATCTCTATATATATAATTTGTTCTACACGTATTTGTACAAAATGATTTATCCATAGCAAAATATAGATCATTTTTTATTCTATTAAGACATTCAAAACATTCAAAACATTCATACACCTTTTTATCTTTATTTTTTATATCTATTATATTCGGTATATCTATTATATTTTTTTCCTTGTCTTCTCGATCATAAATATTATAAAAAGAAGGATAGAAACAAAACAGTATATTAATATACGATTTTATCAACCAATAAAAATTTTTAAAAAACAAAGATGACATCTTTTTAAATTATTAATTATAATATTTTATAACAGCTTAAAATAGTTTTTATTTATTCATTTTTTTTCATTTTTCCGTTCCATTTCACATGCAAGATTAAATCTATGATATGTATCAAAGTTAAAGTAAAAGTAAATTACAAAGAATGATAGTATAAATGGAAGTATGTTAACTTCAAATGGTGTAATATTATTCATTACTACAAACACAGAAAATGCTAACAATAATGATCTTCTCCAGTTTACCCTATTTACTTCTTGACATGCAATTTTTTCTTTATTATCATTTAAAGCTTTTTTATTATTATCGAGAGTACAATTACTATATGAACATCCGATAAAGTCTCCTTCATATGAATAAGCAACAAATACCAAGGATAAAAGAAATAAGTAAAACATCTTACTTTTTGGATTAATTAATGAATAGATTTGATATAATACCATGAGTAAAAATACTGAATAGCATACATAGACAGATAATTTTTTCATTTATACTTATAATTTTTTATTTTTTCTTATTATTATATAAATGCCATCAGCACAGAAACAAACATACACTGTTATGTCAGTAAAGACTTCATCTGGAAAAGTAAAAGGTAAGGCTAATTTAGGTGGAAGATTTATATCAAGTAGCCCATCTGGAGCTGCCAAAAAAGCTGGAACCCAGATATGCAGAGCAAGTAATGTAAAGGGACAATGTTCACTTGTAATAGTTATAAGAAAGACTACACAGGGAGGTAATAATAAAGAATATACCTATAAAGTAACCAGAGTAAAAGATCCAGTTACTGTAACGAGAGGCGGCGAAGAGATTACCTATAACTATAAGACTAAAGCTAAGAGATTAGATTAATTATACGAGACATATTAATAATATCATCCTTTCTGTTTTTAGTTTTATGTCTATAAAAAATATAGCTTTTTAGATCTTGTAAATAAGTTAAATTGTCCACAAAAATAAATTTTTTAATATCCTTTATTCTAAGTTTAGGAAAATAATATCTAAATAATATTCCTATTGATACATCATCGATTATAGTATAATTTAAAAAATTTCTCTTTGACAATAAAGATAAAACTACATCTTTAGACATAATAATACATGTTCCAGAAACAAACTTTGTACCAAAATATTTTCTACTATTTATTCCTGACGGGGGATCAAGCCAATTTAACGTATTTACTAATCCCCCTCCATAATCTATTTGTTCTTCAGATAAAAGTATATTTAATTTTTTATAGTCTATCAGTGTACTTATGTTAGTTCTAATAACATAATCGTATTTATCCTTTATATCGGACGAAAAATGTAATAATGCTTTTATTGTTTTATCTAAAACTCCCGGAACAATAGATTCCTCTCCTTCAAAATATTTTACATTTTTTTCTTCATTCTCTTCGTTCTCTTCATTCTCTTCTTTGTTTTTATAATTTTTATAGGATTTATAAGATATATAATATGTGTCTATATTTGAAAATTTTGAATAGTACGATAAACTTAAATTGTACATTTCTTGGTAAATTTCATCATGCGAGTAAATAACCATATTTAAAATTTTTGGAAACATTTACAACTAAATTTAGTTATAATTTTAAATTATATTTTAGTATTTTAAAATATAATATATATAGAGAAAATCAAATTGTATTAAACTATATTTATCCATAATTTTATTCATTAATTTTAAATATTATAATAAATGTCTACAATTACCAATGAAATAATAAACGCAATAGAAGGAAAGTGGCCAACATTTATATTCAAAAATGAAGAATATGGGCCTGTTAACTTTATTTATAATCAAAATAACATTTTTTATATAAATGGAGAAAAAGACACTATCTTTAATGAAAAATTAAGATATATGTCTATTAATCCATATACATTAGAATGCACCTTTAACACTTTTAAAATAAACGATAAAGATATTAGTCTTTATTTGGTTATATTAAACAATATTGCTATATCTATTTCCACAAGAAACGATCCTACTTTTATTACTTTTGAAAGAACTTCTCCTCCTATTCCAACTACATCTCCTCCACCTACTCCTCCACCTACTCCTTCTCCAACTCCTATTCCTATAGTAGATCCTTCATATATGTTAGGAGAATGGATAGATTATAGTCTTGGAATTGGTCAAGCTGGTCCTGTAACAATAACATCATTAGGAGATAATAATTTTTATTTAGATGGTCCAAATATTGCTGATATAACTTTTAACGCTGGCCCAGATCGTTTTAAATATCTACATATAGATCCTTATACATTAAATGTATATCTTCCTCGCCATTATAATGATTATATTGGGAAGCTTACAGTAATTGAAATTGATGGTAGAAAAATAGGTATAGCTTTAACACCTGATGCTGTTGGTAAATACAGTCTTATAAGATATCAAAATTAATATAAATCGTGAATTTAAATTAGAATATAATATAAATAAGATGACATCATATCATGGTGGAAAACAAAAAATCGGTAAAGATATATCCAAAGCTATATGTAATTATATAACAAACACATCATATAGCCCACAGGGCTATTGTGAACCTTTTTGTGGTATGTTGGGTGTATATAGACACATTTATAATTGTTCCTTTTTAAAAAATAACACAACGAACGAATCTCGCAAAGCGAGCTTTTCCGTAGGAAAAGAAGGGAGTCCCCTTTCAGAACGACGTGCCGTCAAGGGTGTATACGCTCCTCTATATAGCGAAGCGTATACGCCCAAAGGGCTATATCTTGCTGGAGATTATAATGAATCACTAATATTAATGTGGAAAAAAGCCCAGAAAGGATGGAAACCACCAACTGAATGCTCTGAAGACAGATACAACAGACTAAAAAAAACAAAAAAACCTTCAGCTGAAAAAGGATTTATTGGACACCAGTATAGCTACGGAGGACAGTATTTTAAAGGATATAGAGGAAAATACGGTAATAAGAGAACATATAAAAAAGCTTCTGAAAATGTCAGCGATATTGCAAACTTACTAAGAAAAGTTAAATATAAAAATGGTAGTTATGATCAGTTCAGTAAATTAAAAAATTTTATTATATATTGTGATCCACCTTATAGCGGAGCGTATACGCCCAACGGGCTATATAAAGATAATAAAAGTTCTTATTACTTTGATGAAGAAAACAATCGATTATCATTTGATCATCTTGAGTTTTGGAAATGGTGCCTAAAAATGTCAAAGAATAATATTATATTCGTTAGCGAATACAAGTGTCCTATTAAAGATAATAGAATTAAAAAAATATTTCAAAAACAAGTAAATCTAACAGGAGCTTCACCAACAAACAGAAAAAGGGTAGAAAAATTATATGTTATATCAGACTTATAAATATAGCGAAGCGTATACGCCCAACGAACGAAGGGAGTCCCTTCAAGGGCTATATCCATTCTTTTCCTACGGAAAAGCTCGCAAGCGAGATTCTGGCTCAAATCTCAGATCGGAAAGTTCCTTTCAACAATATAGCGAAGCGTATACGCCCAACGAACGAAGGGAGTCCCTTTCATCTTGCTCCGCAAGCTTTCCCTTTGGGAAAGAAGAACGACGTGCCGTCAAGGGCTATATTATCCATTTTATATTAAAATGGATAATCTATACGTATTATCTCGCTCTGCGAGCTTTTCCGTAGGAAAAGAAGGTCTATTAGTACTATTATTAGTAGTTAATCTTATTCTGTCAAGTGTCGCCTTCTCTATAGCGAAGCGTATACGCCCAAAGGGCTATAAAATAAATAAAAGTAAAGATGGTTATGCACCAAGGCCAACTAAGACACAAGTTAGTCCTACTCCTACTGCGACTCTTCCTAATCCAGTATTACCAGAATCTCGCTCTGCGAGCTTTTCCGTAGGAAAAGAAGAGCAAAAAAGATTACATTACAATTTAGTAAAGTAACATAGGTTTAGTGTTTATCATCTTAATATCTTAATATAGCGAAGCGTATACGCCCAAAGGGCTATATCTTAATAATTTTAATATACCATCTATTTTGTTCTTTCTTGAATACAAGACATTCTTCGATTTCTTCTTTATTATCTTTATTACCTTTCGCAATAAGATGTTCAAATCTGGCATTAATTCTAGCAATATTAGAATGTCCCTTTTCTTGAAAATATTTTGATATTATAGATCGTTGTACCCAACTTGACTTATAATTCTCGTCAAAGTACTCAACAATCAAATCATACGTCTCTTTTGTCTGTTTTGAAACATCTTTTAGTGTTATATATATGGTATTCTTATCTTCACCCATTTCTTTATCATCTCTTTTATCTCCTGACTCCCGAAGGGACGATATTCGCTTCTTTTCCAAAGGAAAAGCGGGCTTCTCCCGATCCTCTCTTGAGTCCTGAAGGGACGATAGAATAAGATCTTCGTTATTCTTTTTGTCGTCCTCGTCGTCCTCATCGTCGTCAGTAATAATTTTTTTATGTTTTATATCTTTATTAATAGTCATTATAGTCATTATAGTCATATCATATAAATGAAAAACGTTTTCTGGTACCACCTTCTTTTTTTTATAAATATCAGTAGACCAACCACCATCATCTCCTTTTACCCTATTTGGTTTATATGGAACTGAACGTGTAATTGACCGTACAAGTTTTTTGTTTTTCGAAAACTTGTCTTCACTTAGATTTATATCTTTTAATAAAGTTTTAGAGTCTTTATCGTCACATTTTTCCTTACAAGAAAAGATTAATTCTTCTTGCTTATAAACAGCTTTTAGTATATCACTAACAACATTTGTGTATAGTATAAGAGGAATATCATCTTTATAGACCCCATGTAATCGTATTTTTTGTAACATATCGGCTTCATTTGTTGTTTTAGAAATAATAGAGTATTGTTCAGAGAGATGCCAATTATAATCATCGCTTACAAATGATATTCCTCGTGAAGCTAATAGACCTGATATAATAAGAATATGGTGATGAACATCAATATCTCCATTCATTTTAAGAAATTGTAGACAATCACTAATTCCGTTTGACATTCTAATAATTTTATTTCCTTTTCTAAACATTGTACCTTCTCCATTATATACAATAGTAGAAAATAGATTAGGAAATCGTTCTTCAATTTCGTTCTGAAATTCATTCATTACTTTTTGTATATTTGTTACACTAAATAGGCATATACGAGGTTGACTTTCAAATACAGGTTTTTTGATATATTCTTCAAGAAATAGATGAATATCTGGATTACTTTCAAAAACATTTTTTGTTGAATTGTTTACCATTTCTCCTTCTACTTTTATCATTTTAATATGCGAGCTTAGAATAGATTTATAGTCTTTCGGTGTTTTTAGAATAACAATATCTTCTTTCTTTATTCCTTCTTCTTTCACTAATTTATCTATTACTGTTCCAGAAACCCAAACAATTTGATCGGAATTCTTTTTTAGGAAACTTATATCTCTGTCTCTTGATAGATGATCTTCACTTGAATCAGTTAGATCTGCTTCATCAAAAATTATACTATATCTTGTTTCTGTAAGGATATTTATCTTGTTCATTCTTGCTATATTTTCTCTGTTATCTAACAGTATATATATTTTCGGTTTTCCATCTAATTGTATTTTTTTACAGAGAACATTTTCTACTACACAAACATTTTCTATTTCTTTATAAATCTTTCCATATTTATCCTTAAATTCATTAATTCTTTTAGCAAACTGTCTTTTGTCTTGCGTATAGTTTCTAACTATAATTATAACAGATCTTTTAACAAATAAAACAATATATAACATTATAATAGTCATATATTCTGTCTTACCTGATTGAATATTACCTTTTACTATTGCTTGTGATATATTCTTCTCGTTTATCTTTTCAGAAATATCTATTTTTTGTTCGATTACTTGACTGTACTTTTTTATTTTTTCATTATATATATTATATAGGGCAATATCTTTTTCATCTTTATCCGTCTGAGAATGATTAAGAGATGGAATAAAAGATTTTTTAAATAGAATCATATGCTTTATACGATTGGTATGCTTATTATCTTCAATATTTGGGATGTTTGGGATATTTGGAATAATGTTGTAATTAAGTTCTATATCTGCTTTGCTTTTTTCAAAATCTTTTAAAAAGGTTTCTAGAGTTTTATCGTGATATCGGTCGAGCTGTGAGACCGAAGAGCTATATAGATTTCTTAAGTTATCTACTTCCATAATTTCAGTATCCTTATCATCCTTATCATCCTTATCATCCTGATCCTGATTAAATGTATATTCTTGATCCATTTTGGGGATAAATTTCTTTATAAACAAATTAATCTCGAAATATTCAATTTTAATTTGTTTATAAAGAAATTTTGAATAAAAAAATACACGTTAAAGAAAAAAAAGATAGGTTAAAGAAGACAATGAAAATAATATTAATATGTATCAAGAATTTTCAAGAATATATTCTTGATAATATTAAAAACTTAATAGACAATGGAAATACTGATATAGACGTGATAACAGAAAAAAGTTTTTTTAACCATTTTTATAGCTTTGATAATATAACACTTGTAGATGTAAATAAATTGGACGATTATAACTTTAATAAAAAATCTAAATTAGATAAGAACTATAGAGAAGGGTTTTGGCACTTATGTTCCCTAAGATTGTTTTATTTATATTCTTATATTCAATCAAAGAATATAACAAATTGTCTTCATATAGAAAATGATGTTATGCTTTATAAAAATCTAACAAACTATGAATTTAATACAGATAAAGTAGCTTCAGTTTTTGATTGTTATAATCGTGTTATTCCATCCATTATTTATATACCAACTCCTGATCATTTTAGAATAATTATTGAAAAATATCAACCTTCTCTAAATGACATGCAAAACTTATCAAAATTTGATCAAAGTATCATTGAAAGACTTCCTATATACAACGATCTTAAAACAAATAAAGAAACAGACATGGTAACCAAAAATTTCACTAAATATAATATTATATTTGATGCAGCAGCTATAGGGCAATATTTATCTGGAGTAGATAGAAGAAATATGGCAGGTGATACACGTGGATTTATAAATGAGACATGTGTTGTTAAATACAATTCAAATCATTTTTTTTGGATAAAAGATGAATTAACATCATTATATAGTCCTTATATAAATATAAACAATGAAAATATACCTATATTTAATCTTCATATACACAGTAAAAATTTAAAAGATTTTATGTCTTTAAATCCAATTGAAAATAAATTTATCACAAAACTTGCATTCTAATTATTTTGTAAACTTTTTTATGGTACCCCTTTTTTTAATTCAACTTTCAAAAAATAAAATATAAATTATCTCATGTACCAATGATAAGAAACAAAATCATTATTCTCATTATTCTCATTATTCTCATTATTTTTTATGTTTTTTATATCACCTACATTTTTCCATTGTAGTTCTCTTATTTCTACTTTATCTTTATGATACTTGAACATATAATTAAAATAAATTTCATATTCAGAAGCACTCGATGGATCAGGTAGATCTGAAAATAATAAAAATAAAACCCAAAATTCCTTCTTATGAACGGTTTCTACTTTTTCAAAAAGTTCTTTTATATACACAGTCTCAAATATCATATGATGACATATACCACTTTTATCTATATAGACTTTATCAAAATCACTATATAATTTTTTCATATGACTAAAGTATGGTTTATGATATTCTTTACCATAAGAATATAAACATTTACCATTATTAATAAAACTTGTGGGTTTTAGAAAAAAGGTATCTGTATCGATTACTAAATACTTTTCTAAAATACCTGGAATAAAAATACCCGAATAAAGTTTTATGAGCTGCTGTAAATACCAACCATTTCTATCCTTGTTATATTTTTTATGATATAAAGAAATAGTTTGCTTATTAAAGGGGAAGATATTTTCATCTATATAGATTATATTTTCTTCTTTCCCGTTGGGAAAGCGAGCTTTGATCGATTCTTTATTTAATTTTTTTATGATATTTAGATCCAAAATAATATATATATTTCTATAACCTATTATATTTTTTCTTGTATACTCTAACTGTAAAGATTGTAAATTAAAATCTTTAGGGCCAACTGGTATAACTATATCAAACATGTATTTTTATACTACTTACTAATAATAAAATTTTTATTATTGATTATATAATTTTTTGATTTCTTATATTTTTATAGGTTAAAATAGACTATAAAAATGTTTTTGAAAGTATATTGATTATTATCGATGTCCATCAAATGATGTTATAATATCATTCAATATATCAATTAAAGTTTCATTATATGGAACATAAGTACTATATTTAGGATCAAAATCTAAATCAAATAATAACTGGTCCATATACGTCTCTTCTTCGTCCAAAAAATCAATCTCTATATTATCCGGTACCATTTTAATTTATTTTAAAATTGATTAATACCGTATTAATCAATTTTAAAATAAATTAAAAATGTCAGCTCTTATTTATATCTTACAGGACGGTAAAGACTTAAATACAAATATTTATAAGATTGGAAAAACAATGCAACCTATAGCGAAGCGTATACGCCCAACGAACGAAGGGAGTCCCTTTCAGAACGACGTGCCGTCAAGGGCTATATAAAAAATAGATTAACAACATACTCTAAAAAGACAATTCTTTATCAAACATATATGGTAAATAAAGATATTTTAGATAAAACAGAAAGTATCCTTATACAACATTTTTCTAAAAAATTTATTAAAGAAAGAGGAAGAGAATGGTTTAAAGGAGATCTAAAAGAAATGATGTCTGAAATAGAAATCATCCTGGAATCAAATATAACTGAAGAAAAAGATGAGGAGATTATTGATCAGAACTTGGAAATTTTGTTACAACAGTATCTTACTGCGGTAAAGGATCGTAACGATTTTTTATATAAGGAGGTTTTTGACTACTTTAAGAAGAATAATGTTTCATTGAATGTGCAGACTGACTATTCCTAGAGTCATAGACGATACCGTATATTTTACAATGCCCTGAACAGTATTATAGAGAAGAATGGTGAACAGAATAAGTATACGGAGAAATGTAAGCAGCAGATGGTAAAGGAGTGCAAGAGAAGATTTTTAGAGAAGAATAAAAATAAGGATAAGACACTTACGAAGAAGTTGACGGTTGATGAGGTAATGATGAATGTGATAGAGACGGGTGGTTCGCTAAATGATTTTGTAAATAGATTTTTTCCGGATTATGTGGATAATGAAGATGAGGAGATAGACGAGGATTTTACTTACAGAAGAGAGATAGAAGATTTATTTCGTATCAAGAAACGAGAGTGGAGAGAAAAAGACAATAAAATTTATTTTTAACTATTATACCTTCTACAAATCCTGTTATCTGATAGGAAAGGCTCCAAAAGAATACGAATTAATTTAATAATCTAATAATAATATTTATCATTTTCTGAATATCACTTGTATTATCAAGATTAGGTTTTGTTTTATTAGATAATCCAATATCACATGACCATTTATTATTATATCTTGACCAACCAAAGTCTATTATATATAATTTATTATCTTTTATTAACATTTCATTCTGTTTAATATCAGAATGAATAATTCTTTCTTTTAATAATATATTATTAATATCATTGATCTGAAATATAATATTATCTGGAATAGTATTTTTTTTTATAATATCTCCTATATATTCTGTTACAAATAAAATATTATTATAAAAAAGAATCTTTGGAAAACAATCATACTTTTCTAACTTTTTTAAAATAAATATTTCCCTCCTCAGCAAATCATAATCTATATAAGTATAAGGTATTTTCATAAAATATTTATTATTCAAATCAGAAAAATAGAATGATGTATGACCTATATTTATATTTTTTTTATAAAAAATAACCTTATTTTCTCCTATATTTATTTTTATACTATTTACTTTAGATAATATACTATACATATTACTTTTATTAATTTCTATATCCATAAAATTTTCACTTTCTGTATCGCTTCCGCTCTGAGCCCTTCGGGCGATATCTTCTTCTATATCACACGATACTGTTATTATATTATTTACATTTGAAGGTCTACCTCTTACCGGATTTAAAAGTCTAATTTTTACATCGGTCTCTGATCGATTGAACAAAGATCGCTTCAACAAAGTTCCTTCTTCTAAAGGAAAAGAAGCGATCAGATTATCATCTAAAGGCTTTATATCACTCTTATCACTCTTATCACTCTTATCTATATTAATTACATTTTTTAGGATTTCATTTCTTATATTTTTTAGATTTAAAAATGTATATAATTTTGAATTTTTTTCTCGTGTATTATACTTGTACATTTATTATTTTATAAAATAAATAATATTTTAAATTAATAAAAACAATTATGATAACATGTTTAAAAAATATTATTTTTTTATTTTTTAAAATATAAAATGAGCACATGTAAAAAACTAACAACTAAAAAATATATGAATAGATCATCTCCTCCATATCCAGCAAACAAATGCCAAGGAAAGTTAAAAGCTGGAAATGATGGTGTAATGTATGAATCAGTATCAAATAAAAATGGCGTTCATAGATGGGTTATGGCTGAACATAAGTCTCGTAGAAAGTCGGTACGTAAATCTGGACGCAAGTCACGTCGTGTATCTCGTAGAAAGTCGGTACGTAAATCGGTACGTAAATCTGGACGCAAGTCACGTCGTGTATCTCGTAGAAAGTCGGTACGTAAATCTGGACGCAAGTCACGTCGTGTATCTCGCAGAAAGTCGGGACGTAAATCAGGGCGTAAATCTGGACGCAAGTCACGTCGTGTATCTCGTAGAAAGTCGGTACGTAAATCAGGACGCAAATCTGGACAAAAGTCACGTCGTGTGTCTCGCAGAAAGTCGGTACGTAAATCAGGACGCAAATCTGGACAAAAGTCACGTCGTGTGTCTCGCAGAAAGTCGGGACGTAAATCAGGGCGTAAATCTGGACGCAAGTCACGTCATGTATCTCGTAGAAAGTCGGGACGTAAATCAGGACGTAAGTATAAATGTACTTTAGCTAAAAAAAATACTAAAGAAGATTTGAGTAAGGAATTAAAGTGTCATGTTAGAAACTGGGGGAGAATAACTGGAAGAGACCAAGATTTATCAAATGAGAGAATTAAACAAGAAAGCTTTGTAGGAATAAAGGGTCATTTGAAATTCTATAGAAAGAATAATCCATATGATATGTAAGTTTAAATAATTTAAGTCTTAATTTTATTATTTCTATAATAATAAAATTAAATACATTATAGTATTGTCAGTATTGTTGGTATCATTAGTATCATTAGTATCATTAGGATTAATCTTAAGATATATCTTAACATATAAGAAAAAATTATCTTTTGGTAAAAGATTAGGAAATATTGATAATGTATGGGCATATTCTTCTTTTGATAAGAAAGAATTAAACAAATTCAGTCAATTAGAATCAGTTTATATCGTCCCTTCTGGACTCGAGAGCGGATTAAAATGGGAATGTGTAGAATTTGTCCGACGATATCTTATATTAACCCACAATGTAACTTTTAGACAGGTAGATTTTGCTTATGAAATATTTAATCTTGATTATTTTACATCAACAATAAATAGAAAAAAAGTAAGAATAAATAAAATTATTAATGGTATGAACAGACCAAAAAAAGGGTCTCTAATAATATGGGATCGTCATGTAACTCTTGATAATACAGGACATGTAGCTATAGTAGTGAAGACAACTCATAATAAAATTTTTATTGCTGAACAAAATTGGGATAATATTTCTTGGAATGGAAAAAATTATAGTAGGATTCTTCCATTGTATAATAATATGATAGATGATCCACATATTATTGGATGGATTGATATAATAATATAATCTAATATTATTAATTGAATACATAAAGTTACAATAATATTTTATAAAAATTAAAGACAGTTAAAAATCTATTTGTATATAAAATAAATATAATATAATAAATGATTTCAAATGAACCAAAAAGTCATGTTAGAATGTTAGATGTAGATGTCAATAAAGAATTAAATATACCAGATATATATGAAAAAATAATTAGAACAGGAACAGTAGGAGAGGGTAGTTGTTTTTTTCATTCAGTATTAAAAGGTTTAAATTTGGATGGATATTCAAAGATGAATGAGAAAGATAAATTAAAATATATGAAAGAATTGAGAAATAAATTATCAGATAGTATGACGATAAATCAATATAAAAATAATCTTATGAATATATCATCAATGAGACTGAGTATGAAGTTAAATAAATTTCTAAATGTTCTTTATAACTTTGTTGAAGATCCTGCTCTATTTCTATCAGAGAAGTGTCCAAAATCAGCTAATTTCCTAGGTGAAATAGTAGATGATAATATCAAGGTTTTTAAGTTTATAAATTCGGTATTATCAATAACTGATTTTGAAAAAGTTATTGATAATCCAATCATTACTTCTTCTATTAATATAGATATGTATATAGAAAACTTTGGAAAAGTCCTATATAGTTCATTTCTTAAAGAAATAGAAGAAATTGGAGCAAATGTCGCACAAGATAAGCTCGATATATGTAAAATTCAAATAAATAAATTTACTAAAAATATCTCGAATTTTATTGTTAATAACCAGTTTGAAAAATATAAAGAAGAACTTAAAAAAACAAACGAATGGGCATCAGATGTTATGTTTGGATTATTAGCTGACTATTTGGATATTGACATTTATTTTATTAATATAAATAGTAAGACGGTAATACCCTATGACCATGTTTCTAAAGGAGATAGACATTCTGTTGTAGTTGGTTGGATAAACGGTGTTCATTTTGAAAATATAGCTATAAATGAAGGAAAATTTATAAAAAGAGTATTTGAACCAAATCACCCTTTTATATTGAAAATAAAAGAAAAAATAAATCAAGAGAAAAAACAGCTACCTTCAAATGTAGACCAATCTAAAGATTCTAAAGAGGGTAAAGAGGATAAACAGGATAAAGAGGTTATTAAAACTATATATTCTTATGATCCTTATAGCGATGAAAAAGAAAATCCAGATGAAATATCTCTTCTTATAATAAAAAAGTCTCCTTACCATCCAATATCGGTAGTTCCTAAATATTTTAAACTAAGTAAACCTGTTGTTTATTATCAGGATAGTGATATTTCTATAGAACCTCTTGGAGAACTTCCAGCTAATACATATATATATTATATAATAATAGACCATCTTAAACACAATAGAAAACATCCTAGTGATAATAGCCGTGTATTTGATTCATTTAAAATATATAAAGATAATAATTGGAATACAGATATAATGATCGAAAAGGGGTGGAAAGATTATGTTGATGAAGAAAATAAGAAAGATGTTGATAAAAATCCACATACTAAAGATGAGACAGATAAGATATTAAAAAAATATTATTATGTTGATGGATGGGGAGATTCTAATGATTATGTAGATTTTAATAAAAAACTTGATTTAATACCTAAAGAAGAAAAAGAAAAAATTAGCATAGATAGTCAGAGTGATATCGACAAAAGTCAGAGTGAGAGTGAAAGTGATAGTGAAGAAGATAGCCGTATAAAGATAATAAAAGATGTTCCTGGTTTATTTTATATTAATAATGCTATATCTAAAAAATATTCTAAAGAACTTTATAAAGATATTAATAAAGGAGAATGGGATCCTGTTTCAAAAAGTCCTAATAGTAGAAAAGTTCAACAATATGGTTATAAATATGATTATAAACGTAGAGCTGTAGCTGAAAAGGGACCACCTATTCCGTCTTATCTATATCAGCTTATTAAAAGCTTAAAATCTTATATTAAAAAATTAAAACTTAAAGACCTCGATTTTAATCAGGTAATTATAAATAAATATGAACCAGGTCAAGGTATTAGTAAACACACCGATGCCAAGGATTATGGTCCTATAATTGGTTGTTATACAATTGAAAGCGGATCTACTATGAAATTTAATAAAGATGATAAATCATCAAGTCTATATGTTAAACCTAATTCTTTATACATTATGTCTGGTGATTCTCGTTATAAATGGGATCATGAGATGCCTTCTACTAAATCAGATAGGGTAGATGGAAAACGTATACCAAGAGACCAGAGAATTTCTATTACATTTAGAAATGTACCAGTAGACGAAGACAGTGATTAGAAATACTACTTGTCAATAAAATAAAAATATGGTGAAAGAAATGGTATTAAATAACAAATCTTGTAATCGTTAGACTATATAACAATAGTGACGGTCGTTTTAGGTTGACAATAATTTTAAACTTGACGAGCTTTCTTGTAATATTTTTATTATATAAATGAAAATATCTTCTACTAATTTAAGTTGGATTGGTAAAACTTTATATAAAATTTTATATATCCAAGAATATATAAAGTATAAAAGTATAATGAAGATAATGAACGTAGAATTTTTATATAGAATGATCGCCAAAAGAGACTATGATAATTTTATAAATTCTTTTAGTAAAGATATTGTTAAATTAAGTAAAACACATAGCAAAGCCCTTTTTGACAAACTTTTGAATTCACTTCTTAAAAGAAAAAAATTTACAATCGATCAACATCTCTGGGAAATGTTATATTATGAAAGCGTTTATTTCTATAAAACTCCCTCTAAAATAAACGATATACCTATCTGTTATGTTACTAAACACAATCAGATTCTATCTTTCTATATGGCCAAAAAAATACATAAATTAAATTGTACAATTGTTAGATTTGACACACATAGCGACCTTAATGAAATAAAAGAATCCAATAAACTTCCATATCTATATGAAAAGTTTTTAGACACAGGAGACAAGAAATATATAAATAAAGCACAAGATTTAGTATGGGATATTGGTGCTGCAAAATCAGGAGTGATAATGGCTACTGGTAGTAAAGATATTATATGGTGTTTACCTTTATGGGTACCTGATAAGGAAATAAAAGTAGAATATTTTATCAAGGATAATAAAAAATCACTGTCTCTTAATTCTATCGACGAGGGTTCAGAATTTGACATGAATCTTTCCAGTAAGGTTCCAACAAAATATAAAAACGATCTAAAAATATACCAAAAAGTACAGATTAATTCAAAGAGAAATTATTTAAAAAAAATAAAAGATCTTATCATGAAAAACGGGAATGAATATATTCTTGATATAGATCTTGATTATTTTGTCTGCAACGGAGATAAGTTTACTAAATCATATTTTGAACAACCTTTTGATCTACAAAGTTTTTATAGAGCAAAAACAAAATATATAAACCAAAATATGCCAAGAAATACAAATGATACTTCATCTGATGAACTAAAAGCTTATGAAAAGAAAGTAAATATAGAAATTAAAAAAATAAATAAACGTATCAAGGAATTTATATCTTTACTAAGACATCTTAAAAATTATAATCTTGTTCCCTGTCTTATCAGTATGTCTGATTCAAGTAATGTCATGTTTAGTGACTGTATTAATTGTAATACAATAAGCAATGGCTATGTCCCATCTAATTTAGCTTTATATATTCATAATAAAGTTGTTAATAAATTAAAAGAACTATTCTAATTATTGATTGAATATTGACTCTCAACTAATAGAATATAGCAAATACCCAATGAAGTACCTTATAATTTTATGAAAACTGTATTTGGTAATAATGGGGAAATCTTTATTTAATAAAAATGAATTTTTAAGATATATTGTCAGTTAAAAATATATTCTATACGCTTCGCTATAAACTTTGAATATTTTAAAACGTTTTAAAATGGATGTGTGCAAAGCTCTTCGAATCAACGATACGATCTTTGATGGATTTTTACTCCCTGAAACAATCTATGATGCTCTTATATTTTTCTCAACAGAGATTACCGACTCGAATAATATTCCTATGCATATTAAAGAATTACAGGCACATTTACCAAGAAATCCTCATTTAAGTCACGAAGATATAATTAATATATCTAATAAAAGTTGGTTAGTCTTTGAAATAAAAGCGCAGCTTGATAGAAATGAGAAAACAGATGAATTAAAAAAAGATGTAATGACCAATATCTTTACTCTCTGTATTGATAATTTTGATATATATAGAATACTCGATACACCTTTCATAAATGTTTGTAAAACTAAATTAGAAGATATAATTTCTTTAATTGGATCATCTGTAAATTCAAATTCGATGATTGCTTTAAAGGCAAAACATCTTCGTAATCTAAACAATCTACATAATATTTAATACACCTTTAATAATCCTTATATTATATAAGAGTTTTCTTATATAATTATATCTTTATTATTTATTTTATAATAATAAAATGAGAAAGTCTCCTAAAAGAATCTCGCTTGCGAGCTTTTCCGTAGGAAAAGAAACCTCTCTGTGTCTAAAAGAAATTCTAAGAAAATAGGATATAAAATACAACCTACTATAATTCCCGTTAGCAATCCTTTTCCGTCAACTTGGGAAATTAAATTCTTTAGAGACTTGGACGAAAAGGAACAATTAGAATATAGTATTCAATTATATGTTAGAAGCAAAGATAAAGAGAATTGTAAAGCTTTTGATGATCTAAATCCTTTAGAAATATATAGTAGACTAAATAAATATGAACATTTTATGATGGTTTGTGATAAAGAAATATTAAACGGAAAAGAGATAGGGTTAATAGGATTTATATGGTATGATGGAGGAAGTAATAGTATACAGACGTGGAGTGCACCCTTATGTACGTCTTTTACAAGTATGTTTCAGTCAGCAACAGCTTTTAATCAACCCCTTACTTCTCTTGTAAATACATCAGGTGTAGTAGGATGTACTATGAATAATATGTTTCAGTCAGCAACTTCATTTAATCAAAATATTGGAGGATGGAATCTTTCTAATGTCACGGTAATGGCATCAATGTTTCAATCAGCTATTGCCTTTAACAACGGGGGAAGTGTTTGAATACTTTAAGAAAAATAATGTATCCCCAAATGTTCAAACTGATTATAGGGTCTTTTATGATGCTCTTAATAATATCATAGAGAAAAACGGTCACCAAAGCAAGTATACAGAGAGATGTAAACAAAATATGGTAAGGGAGTGTAAAAGACGATTTCTAGAGAAGAATAAGAACAAGGATAAAACACTAACTAAGAAGTTAACAGTATATGAAATAATTATGAATATTATAGAGACAGGTGGAACACTAAACGATTTTATCACGACAATATTTCCTTCATTTTTTGAAGATGATATAGAAGAGACAGATGAAGAATGTAAGAACAGAAGAGATATGGAAGATATTTTTATTAAGAAAAAAAGAGAATGGAATCGGGCAAAAAATCTTTAAATTTTAAATAGTTTACTTGTTTAAAATTATTTATAATCAATATTTTGTATCTATTTATAAAATAATTTCAAAAGTTGGATTAAAAAAAATACACACACACAAATTTTGTGTGTGTGTAAAAAAATATTTTGGGACTTTCTAAAAAATAAAAATAAATGATAAATAAATAATAAACTATATTACAGCTTATTATTTTTAGACAAATTTTGGTACCATTTATTTATAATTAAATATATCAAAATATATCAAAATAATATCAAAATTGAAATATTTTTGAAATAATATTTCAATTTTGAAATATATTTAAAAATAGACTTGTATATAAAACATGGAGAAAGAATCAACAACTAATAATATTTGTTCTTTTTGTAATAAAAATTTTGTTTCAGTATTTGTTCTTATTAATCACCAAAAAACCGCTAAATATTGTCTAAAAAAACAGGGAAAAAATAATGAAGAATATAAATGTGAATATTGTTCTAAAATTTTAGCGACACAATTAAGACTTAATACTCATATCACTATATGTAAATTAAAAGATAAAAATGTAAATAAGTATATAGCCTTATCAGAAGAAAAGGATAAAAAGTTAAGTAAGTATATAGCTTTATCAGAACAAAAAGAAAGAGAGTTATCATTATCAAAAAATGAGAGCTTATCAAAAGATAAAATAATTGAAGAACTAAGAAATCTTCTTGAAAAATCTAATAATACTATAGCTGAAATAGCAAAACAACCTAAAATAGTTAGTAATAATAATAACGATAATAGAATCAGAACTCAAAATAATATTAATCAATCTTTTGATATAAATGACCTTAAGAAAATAAGTAAAGTTCTTGAACATCATCTTACCCCTGATGTTTTAGCTAATGGTCAAAAGGGACTCGCAGATATGCTTAAAAGACATCTTCTCCAAAATGAAAAAGGAGAACCGATATATGAGTGTACAGATGTATCCAGACAAAAATTTGAGTTTATCAACAAACACGGATATGTTGAGAGTGACCCAAAAGCAGCTAAGCTAATCACAAGTTTGAATAACGCTAATATCTTTGATGTAGCTCACAGTACAGGAAAGAAACTCTGGGAAACAGAAGATGGAGTAAATCATGATTCCCAAACCATTCATATACCTAAAGTAACAGAGGTTCTTGATATAAAAGAGGATTCAAGTAAATTTAGGATCCATCTCGCAAGTATTACTTCAAGATAAAATTAGCTTTATATCAATTATCATCCAACAGATTCAAGAGCAGATCGAATATTAAATACTTATAGAATTCTTTACTTATTCTTTCTTTTAGACTTTGTTTTACTTTTATTATTATTAATAATAAAAGTTATTGTTTATTTTTTTAAGTTTATCACCTTTAATCATCTTTAATCATCTTCAGAATCAGAATCTTGCTCCGCATCTCGCAGAGCGAGCTTTTCCGTAGGAAAAGAAAGCTTTCCCAAAGGGAAAGAATCTTCATCCAAAGACTCATTATCCTCATTATCCTCATTCTTATCGTTATTCTTCTTATTCAAAAATTCATTCTTAAGTTCTGCTGCCTTAAGACTATACTTCTTTTTCTTCTTATCACTCAAATCTCTCCACATTTGTCCAAGAGCTTTAGTAATATCACCAAACTTCATATCTGGGCTATCTTTCTTGACTTCCTCACGAAAATCTTTACAGAACAGCATATAAGAACTTGGTGAACGTTTTGTCACTGATTTCTTAGACTTCTTTTTATTATCATTATCAGACGATTCTTCTGGAATATACATTTTCATTTCTTCTTCATAACGATCCTTATCATCCTCAGCCATCTTAACATATTTTTTCTTATCCTGATCATCAAGTCCCTTCCACATCTCTCCAAGCTTCTTAAGAATATCGGTATTCTTTAATCCCATTCCTGATACTTCCTCTCTATTCTCTTTACAGAAGAAAATATAAGAAGAACGACCTCGTTTAGGAGAATCTGATTTTACCTTTCTCTTCTTCTTATCCTTAGGATTTTTATATCCTTCCTTTGGAATATAATCTTCCAACTCTCTCTCATAACGAGATTTATCATTTCTTGCCTTTTCCTGATACTCTACCTTAAGATCCTCATCAACCTCCTTCCACATCTCCCCAAGCTTTTTAGAAAGATCCTTAATTTTAATGGTAGGATTTTCCTCTTTAACCTCATCTCGATTATCAGCACAAAAAAAGATAAAAGCATTCTTTACTCCTCTCGGAGCATCAGGATCTTTTTTTAGTTTTTTCTCACCCTTAAATTCATGTACCACCTTTTTTAATTCTTTCTCTACTTCAACTACCTCGTCAGAGCTAAAGATTTTTTTGATCGTATTCTTTGTAAATGTCTCAAGATTAATATCAAGATCATCCTCAACTTCCAATACCTCAAAGATCTTTCGACGAAGACGAGTAAGAACAACTTCAATTTCGTCTTGCATTATAGTAGTTAACGTGGACTTCATATTTTCTACGGCAGTCATTACAATGTTTGACATAGTTGTTAATATTCTTGTGGATTTCCGGTATCTTGTATTTTTTTTTATTTCTTTCACATTTTTCATTTTTATTTTTTTTTATAATCTATAAATAAAATGGTATCGATAACTAAAATATATTTAGGCGGATTTCTTGTTGCCGTACTTATTTCTGTTTTATTGACAGTAAGATATATTAAATCAACAAAAAATCAAGATAATTATAGTCCCAGGGGGACTCAAGAGCACCGCAAATATGAAACAAGGGAAAACTTTAATCCACCCGTTGTAGCTGATGCTAATATTCTATATACCGACTCTAATGGTAATCTTGGATCAACAAGTGATATTGGAATTAATTATCTAACTGTTTCTAAGGGTACTAAGCTAAGTGGAAGTTGTACTATAAATGGAGGAACAATAACAGATACTCTAAATGCAACTACAAGTATATCTTCTCCTACTATAAATGCAACTACAAGTATATCTTCTCCTACTATAAATGCAACTACAAGTATATCTTCTCCTACTATAAATGCAACTACTACTTTAAATGCTGGGTCTGTTAAACAAGGAGGAAATGTATTAGTTCCTACTGGAGTAATTACAATGTGGAATGGATCATCAAATTCTGTACCAGCTGGTTGGGGTCTTTGTAATGGAGGTAATGGTACTCCTAATTTAAGTGGTAGATTTATTGTAGGAGTAGGATCTAATGGTACTAATTCATATAATTTTGGAGATATTGGTGGAAAAGATTCAGTAAAATTAACTATAGCTGAAATGCCGTCACACTCACATTCATATAGTGCAACTGTTAGAGGAAATGAAGATGGTAGTAACCGGTGGACCCTCGCAAATAGTGGAACAAGTGACACTAATAGTGCAGGAGGTGATCAACCACATGAAAATCGTCCAACTTATTTTGCACTGTGTTATATAATGAAACTATAAATACATCTTATTATGATAAAAAATAATTATAATAATTCTCTATGTAATACTTTATCTTGGTAAACGTATTTTATTGATAGATATTTGTAATAATATACGAAGAATTATTATAATTGATAATGGATTATTTTTTACTACTTTTTCTTTTAGACTTTCTAACGGTCTTTCTAACAGAGTTCCTAACCGATTTCCTAACTATCTTTTTATTTTTTAGCGTCTTTCTTTTAGTCTTCCTAACTGACTTTCTTTTAGTCTTCCTAACTGACTTTCTTTTAGACTTTTTAAGTGATTTTCTTTTAGACTTTTTAAGTGATTTTCTTTTAGTCTTCCTAACTGACTTTCTTTTAGACTTTCTAACTGTCTTTCTTTTAGACTTCCTAACAGTCTTTCTTTTAGACTTCCTATCCGATTTTTTAACTGTCTTCCTAACACTCTTTACTTTCGAGTCAAAATGAATAGATTTTTTTGATTTTAATACTCTATAATGTATGTTACCTATATTATAGAGTATTATAGGGTCTATATTAGAGTTATTATCAGGTAAATAGATACAATATATTCTATTAGTTGATTTTTTATAATCTCCCGATAGATACTTTCTTACTCCTTTAAATATTTTTTTGTTTTTAATGTCATCAATCAAGTGATATGATTCACATAGTTTACCTATTCCTTTATTATGTCCTTTCTTATAAACAATAATAGGTCTTTTGTATACCTTTGCCGCTATCATAACTTCCAAGTGCGTTCCCCATTCTTTTAAATTACACATTTTCTCTCTTTCTTCTTTTATATAAAATGGTTCTAATTCTTGTGGTATAGGAGCTTTACATATTCTTTGTCTGACTTTAAAATGGTTCGTAGGAGTATCGTATAAAACATAAGATAGTGAACGGAAAAGACAATCTCCTCCGCCTCCTGTATCTATCTCATAAAAAACTTCATTTAATACCTTATCGTCTCCTTTTATAAATTTTACTTCTGACATTTGGTTATTATTTTATATAATTATATAAAATAAATGGATAAAATGATTTATTGCTAATTATAGAATAAATGTAATAAAATAAAGTTTTTAAAAAATAAAATCTAATCCTTGCGCCATTGTAATTTATCTAATCCTTTTTCTTTTAGATGCTTTACATTCTTCGACTTTTTAAACAAACTTATTATATCATCATTATCCCTATATTTATCATATAGTATTTTTGAAACATTATAAACTATCCAATCTACTAAAGTCTCTGTTTTAGGCTCTTTATTATATCTAAACTTAAAAGATGAAATAGATGTTTCTGTTGATATCTTTCCTTCATTTCTCTTATAAATCACAAATAAAACTCTTAACATATAGAGTTCCGGCTGTGGTTTATATAAATAGATTTCAGAATATGATTCAATCATCTTACGATCACCAGACATATCTAAAGTCAAATTTACACCACCGGGTATACTTATATAATTAGAAACTCCTGGTAAGTTTGAATCAGCCTGTGGTAAAGCTGTTATCAAATTTGGAATCTTATTAAAATTTAACTTTCGTCTAACAATATCTTTAATCGTTTCCATTAAATTTGCCTCATGTGCCATCTTCACTATATTAACAAATACACTCTTTCCTATACATCTCTTTGTACTAGTATATTTCTTATCTTCCATATTGGGATCATCTTTTAACTCGTCACTCACATTAGCTCGTTGAGAATCAATCGGAGAATAACTATCTTCTCTATTGATCTCCTCTGAGGCGATATCCGCTTCGCTCTTGAGCCCCTCTGGGGCGATATCCGCTTCGCTCTTG
>Ga0209390_10001689_pt1 | contig 41630 bp, 40 predicted proteins | sample BON01_FD_187212 | JGI IMG/M metagenome (GOLD analysis project Ga0209390, IMG submission 187212) | Freshwater microbial communities from Lake Bonney liftoff mats and glacier meltwater in Antarctica - BON-01 (SPAdes) (version 2) | ecosystem: Environmental > Aquatic > Freshwater > Ice > Glacier...
CTACCTTCAACTAACCATGCAACTGAGCTGCCTCGGTCACGATAATATGAAAACATCGGTCACGCTTCGGTGAAACGACCGGTCACGATGCCGTGAAATCACCGGTCACGCTAGCGTGAAATACCCACTCTGTTGAGCGCATGATTAAAACGATCGGCACCTTTTGTCAGGGGCAAAATAAGAGCGTTTCGTTAGATCAGTTTTTTGGCCAACAGGTCAAACCTTTGAAACTGTTGATAGCCTGCATATTTCACTGAATGTGACCGGAGATTTCTTGAAACCATCGGTCACGATGATGAAAAATACCCAGTCAGACTAAATTCCATTGTGGTGGGGGCGACGCAAGCCGCCTTGGGTATCAATATTGGCTTGTATGTCGGCAACGGCACAGGTGTGTCCGTTTGATTCGCGTTGCGTTAGCAAATACGTATGGCCAGTGCCAGTTTGTTCTGGACTCGGTGACCAGTTTGGCGTGGACTAGCTGTCCAGTTTGCCCTGGGATACGCCACCAATGATCGTCCAGGCATTCACTCTTGCCTGACTACCTCGCCAAGCTGCGCTTTGATGTCCAGCCATTTGCAACGCTGCGCGCTCTAGGTGAGTGCCGGGGCAAGCAACAGCTATACATTGCACAGGCTCCTGAAGTGTTGATCGACTTGCGGCAAGTGGTGGTGGTAGAGTCCACTGAGTCGTCAAACCGGCTAGAGGGTGTGGAGGTAGCAGCTCACCGTCTTAAGTCACTGGTGCTTAAGAACGCCACCCCGAAAAACCGCTCCGAGCAGGAGCTGGCAGGCTATCGTGACGCGCTAGGCCTGATCCATGAGAGCGGCGATCAGATGCCGTTTTCAGAGGGTACTGTTCTGCAGCTCCACGGGGTTATGTATCGATACATGCCACAGCCTGGAGGGCGCTGGAAAGCCACCAACAACGACATCGTCGAGCGTCACCCCGATGGCAGCTCGCGTATTCGCTTTTGGCCCGTGGCAGCGCACCTCACACCCATGGCGATGACCGACCTGATTGCACGCGACCGGACGGCATTGGATTTACATTTAGTCGACCCGTTGGTACTGGCACCGCTGGTCATTCTCGATTTTCTCTGCATTCACCCATTCCCCGATGGCAACGGTCGCATGGCGCGTTTGCTGACCTTGCAGTTGCTCTATCACTCTAACTACTCGGTAGGCCGCTTTATTAGTCTAGAGCGCATTTTCGAAGAGTCCAAAGAAAGCTATTACGAAACGCTGGAGTCGAGTTCTCAAGGCTGGCATGAGGGCGAGCACAACATCGCCCCATGGCTGAATTACTTTTGGGGGGTTTTGCTGAGGGGTTACAAGGAATTCGAGAACCGTGTCGGCTTCATCGGGAGAGGAAGAGGAGCAAAAGGCCACCGAGTACGTGCCGAAATTCTCAATCGGAATCAGCCTTTCTCGATCTCGGAAATCGAGCAAGCATGTCCCGGCGTCAGCCGTGACATGGTGCGCGTGGTCTTGCGTGTCATGAAATCCGAGGGGCTGATCATATCTAATAGCAAAGGCCGTTCTAGCAAGTGGCAACAAACAAGGGCGCTGTGAGGGAGAGGCCATCGGACAATCTGAACCTTGTTGAACTACACAGGATGCCGCGCTTCACCATCGAAGCCATGCGCTAGCAACTTGACACCACCTTTCCCACTTCAACGGCAGCAGCCATGGTGTTGCAAGCATTAGGCATCGTCACAAAAAACAACGGCTAAAAAACAGTCACTACAGCTATCAGGCCTATGTTGAAATGCTTTCTCAGTGATAGGGAGCGGTTCACTTTTTAATGGACACTTACCGATACAAGAGAAAATTATTCCAACACCGCCGTTAGGTCGTAAGCTTACCGGCGGCGAAAGTAACAGTTACAACTCGTGCAGTGGTACTTGGGCTCGATCAGGCGCAGCGCCATGATCTGGTTGGCCTGGGGAGTGTGCTTGAGCGTGCGCTCGTGGGTGGCTTTGATACGCAGACTATCACTCGGACAGTGCAGGCAAGACGGCCGCTTAGGCGGCTTGGCTCATACATGGATATTCTTTTTTCGCTCAACGCGTTCAACGATTACGCCACTTAGGCCTAGGATAGAATCAATTGGGGATATCGGTACCACCTCCATTAAACCGATGATTCGTAAAACTAGTTTAATGAATACCCTTGTCCCCCTTTAACGATGTAGAGCTCACTTACCTCATCGTTTGGGACGCCTGCGCGACCTTCACACTGTGTTTTGCACGTATACTTTTCCACGACACGATAGAAATAGTAGTTTTAATAATTAGTAGAGGCCTTTCAGGAAAGGCCGCAACCTTCAAAGCTTGCGTGGGTCGCGGGACTAAACTAAAGCCGTCTAACTAAGCAACTCGGCCAATTTATTAAATCTGAAAATATGTTTTCCAAACAACCAGAGCCGCTTCAGTAAAATAATTGTCTACGAACTTTAAATAAAAAAAGGACTTTAAAAATGAAAAAATTACTAATTAATAGCATCGCTGGACTTGCCATGCTCCTTTCACACTCTGCTTTTGCGAGTGATTTTGAGATATGGCATGTGAAAGCGATAAGTCCGAACGGTGAACTGATTTTACCGATTAAAGCATTTGATGAAAATGGAAAAATTTATAATATAAAAGCCTTATTCATTGAAAAGAACCATATTCTCGACATCAAGGTGTTAGACGAAAATAACAATGTAAAGCATGCAGTGAAAGCTATCAGAACTAGCGATGGAAAACACCATGACATTAATGCTGTTACTGCAAGTGGTGATAAGTTGGATATTAAAGCAATCACTTCGGATGGGGAAAAGCTTGATGTAGTGGCAATAAAAGGCAACGGTAATTCATTAGATATTAAAGTTTTGATGCCTAATGGTGAATATTGGGCGATAAAAGCAATTTCCCCTAGAGGCAACGTCTTTGATGTTAAAGCCCTAGACTTGGACAAAGGAAGTGAAATCATCCATGTCAAAGCAGTACAGCAAATCGCTGGTGTTCGATGATTTCCGTATAAATTAAATTGGTTAGCGAGGTTAAGGCTATTGGTTTTAATCTCGCTGCTTTTTAAGATGCTCAAGCGCTCGGTTTTCTCAAATAGCGAGACCGATAATATCTGTAGCGTCTGATAATCTAGGCCGGCCTGAGTAAATGAATTGTTTAGCGACGATACGGTGACCATTTTTATTGCCGTTAAACAGCGATACGTCGGTTAGAGGGAACGTTTGCTTTATCTGTTGACTGGTCGGATGTTATTTGTTTGGTTCGAGGCATGGACGCGAGAATGGCTGATTCACTCGAACATGTAGTCAGCTAAGCTCATTGTCAAGTTAATGGACATGGTTTTTAGCTTTCCAAAGCGCATCAAAATCGGGCACTGCTTGCGCCTTATCGTGTGTAAGACAGGGACCTCTTGGACAGTTGGCACGCACTAATCAACTATCTGGCCAATACAACGAGTAATCTCCCCAATAGTTATAAGACTTAATTAAACGCCGGGGACATCTTTTGTGATAGAGAAGCGGGCAAGACCGACAAACTCTCGAAAACCGTCATGTATCCTACGAGACTGCTAAGCTAGCGAAAGCTAACAGCTGCAAAGACTGGCCTACCAGGCACTGGAAAAGAGTTGAGGAAGTCTGGCTTAACCCGCAATAATAACTGTTGAGTGAACCCATGCCTTTAAAATGCGCTGCATGAAACAGCGGATAACTACCGTGACAACTACCGCCTTTAGCAACAGGAAAAAACAATGCAGCAAGAAATGAAAGCATCTCAAGCGCCCCAAGCACCCCAAGCACCCCAAGCAACTGAAGTGAACCTTGATACTTACTCAAGGCGCTGGGCTTTCGAGCACTTTTTGACGTTTGATGTGCCGGTTGTATCTAGAACCATTCAACTCGATATTACAAAATTACGAGCATATATTAAGATTCATAAACTCAGCTTTATGCTGACATTTGGCTTTTTAGTTACAAAAGCCATGAATGACATTCCTGAGTTTCACCATCGTTTACAAAACGACTTACTTGTCTATTTTGATCGGGTCATACCCGCTTATACAGCGTTAACGGCTGACAATATCATTTGCTTTGCCAAAGGTGATTACTCTGGCAATTTTAATCACGATTACGTGTACAACACCGAAAGGGTCGCTAGGGCAAGACAAGGGCTTGATCAAAATAATCTTGACAAAAGTCAGGGGCAAATATTTCTAACCAACATACCTTGGTACAGCTTTACCTCTATTCACCACCCCTATTCTAAAAGTAACGCATCTATACCTATCATTAGCGCAGGTAAAATTTATAAAGAAAATAGTGGTGAAAAAATTCCGTTTGCTATCCAGACGCATCATGCGTTGGTTGACGGTTACCATATTGGGCTTTTTATGGAAAAACTAGAGTATTTTCTAGAAAACCCAGATGAAATTATTGCGGCTTAAAAGTGATTTTTACAAACTCTAAAATGTATGATCATTTTGGTGTGAATTTTTACATATAAATTCATGTAACAATTTAAGTCAGTATCACGGTATTGGTTTAAAGCGTTTGATGCAAGAGTTTATGCAAGAGGTTGGTATTTTAAAAGCGTTGTAAATATTATTTCTTGCAGAGCCAAGTGGGGTTGTATAAAAGGGGTTCATAAAAGGGGTGCATAAAAGGGCCCATAAAATACATCACCGCAACAACTGGAACTGATCTGAGAGAAAGGCACCGTAAACTGGTGCATTAACGGATCAAGTCGTGACCATCACAGATGAATAAACCTTCACACCTCATGGCGCCGCCCTGTGCGGGGCCAGATTTTTCTCCCCGTCAGCCTTCGCTACATCTGCCTGAGGGTGCTTGCGATTCCCATGCCCATGTGATTGGCCCGCTGGCGCATTACCCGCTATCTGATGCTCGTATCTACACACCGATGGACTGTGTGGCCAAGGACTATCTGCACATGTTGTCGCGTATCGGCGTACAACGTGCCGTGCTGGTCCAACCTAGCGTCTACGGCACTGACAATCGGTTGTTACTCGACACCCTGATGCAGGATCCGAGTCAGTTGCGTGGCGTGGCCGTGGCGAGCGAGGACGTTTCGCTAGAAGAGCTGACACGCTGGCATAAGGCGGGTGTGCGCGGCTTGCGCGTCAACCTTGTGGATCGGCACGATGCGGGTGGATCGTTGCCTGTGGCGATGCTTCAAGCGCTGGCGCAACGCATTGCGCCGCTGGGTTGGCATTTGGAATTGCTCGCACATGTTGATGCCTATCCTGAGCAACTGATGGCCTTACGGGAGTTGGCCGTGCCGGTGGTATTCGGCCATCTTGGATACCTGACGATTGGCCGTGGTGTGAACGACTCAGGTTTCCAGGCGTTGCTGCAGTTGCTCGCCACTGGGCGTGCTTGGGTCAAGCTCACCGGCCCCTATCGGCTAACGAACGAGCCTTTGCCCTATGCGCCGTGTGATGAGATGGTGCAGGCACTATGGGCTGTAGCGCCCGAGCGGTTGGTTTGGGGCAGCGATTGGCCACATGTGATGTTGCGAGGTGCCATGCCCAATGATGCTGACCTCGCGGACCTGATCGGGCGCTGGTTGCCTGAGTCGACGCAGCGCCAAAAAGTTCTGGTGGATAACCCGGCGGTTTTGTACGACTTTACCGACTGAGCGCGATTCATCATTGTCACCATGAGGTCAAAACCGATAGTCACTTTCATCGTGGCAGATTCACGCCTTTCATTCTCGGAATATCAATGGGTCAGGTGCGAACCTGCCCCGATGGCACGCATCACGTCACAAATAGTTCTTCTAGGGCCAGTCTACGAGGGATGAGCCCCTGCTCAAACGACCAACGTATCTGCGCTTCGAGTACGCCTCGGTTTGCCTCCAGGCCATACGGCCAAAAGTCCTGCCCCATCAGGGACTGTGTCGCTTGGGCTTCTGCCGTCATCCACGGCAGCATCATGGGTAGCGCCTGGTGCACGGCCAACTGGGCCATCGCCTGTTGTTTCGCTTGGTTGAATGCATCAGCCAGTGCTTGGGCAAGTGCCGGGTGAGCCGCCAGTACATCCCGGCGGATGCCCATGATGTGCATGATCGGAAAGATATGTGTTCGCTGGAAGTAGTCTTGTTCGACTGCCCGCCAATCAGGGAAAAGTCGAACCATGGCTGCGCTACTGCCAAAATGCTCAGGCGGTGAGTAGGAAATGATCACGTCCAAATCGCCAGCCATCAACAGGCTGGTTAGTGGGCGTGCGACGACTGCCTGAATCGATACGGCGTTGGTTGGCCAATTTTTACTCTCGATCGTTTGTCGCTCTACGTGATCTATATCGCCTATCAGCCAATCATTGGCTTCTGGGCAGACGCCATATTCATCGGCAAGTATGCCGCGAACAACCAAAGAGAGTGTGTTGGAGTATTCACGAGTGCCAATGCGTTTGCCTCGCAAATCGGCGGGCGCGTGGATACCAGCGTCTGATCGAATATAGATGGCCGAATGACGAAAAGACCTAGAGGGAAAGATTGGCAGAGCGAGGTAGGGGCAGGTGCCACGCGCGCTAGAGATCAAAAAGTTACTGAATGATAGTTCCGTGACCGCAAATGGCGCTGTCGTAAATGCTTGGGCAAAAATTTCTTCTAAATCGCCGGTCATAAAATTGGCGTTGAAGCCCTCAACTTTGATAGAGCCGTCGAGCAGGGCGGCTGTTCGATCATAGGCACCGACAGCGATACTGATCTGGTTTTTCGAAGCATCAAGGGGGTCGTTACTCAATTTTTAATCCAGAAAGATTGACCAATTTGTTATATCACCATTTGATAGTGCTTAAGCTTAGCAAAACGGGGAATAGGTTCAAGAAACACAGCGCCGTTCCTCTTGGGCGTTAGGAATGGGGAGGCTGGATTTCTTGAAAAATCACTCACGACTGAATCAGCGAGCAATCGGTTTCGACCCCCTGCGCCAGTGGCCGAAGCTGTTCTGCTGACCACGCGCCACCCATGTAAACTCATGGAAAAAAAACACATCTTCATCGCTTTCAGAGACACCATGAAAATCGTCAAAATACTTGAGCAGCCCGTTCGCCTGAAGAGCAATATTTCCAATTCGCTTGTTAACTTTTCTACACACACCGTCTCGGTTTTAGCGGTCGTCACTGATAAGATCATCAACGGCAAGCCTGCTACTGGCTTGGCTTTCAACTCGATTGGTCGGTTTGATCAAAGTGGTATTTTGCGCAACCGGATGATTCCGCGACTGTTAAGTGCAAAGCCCGATTCATTGCTAAATCCCGAGACAGAGCGGCTGTGTCCGGCCAAGGTTTTGAAATGTGCCATGCAAAATGAGAAACCGGGTGGCCATGGCGATCGGGCTCATGCGGCTAGTGCGCTGGAAATTGCGATTTGGGATTTGAATGCAAAGATTGAGGATGAGCCGGCGGCGATCACCATCGCCCGCAGTTTTGGTCGCCGTTTGGAGATACCAAAAATCTCAGTCTACGCGGCAGGGGGCTACTACTACGAGGGGCAGCACGCTCAAGCCCTACAGGATGAGTTAAAGGGCTATCAAGATAACGGCTTCACCATGTTCAAAATGAAAATTGGTGGCGCCTCTATGGCTGAAGATATCCAACGAATCGAATCAGCACTCAGCATTGCAGGTGCTGGCACGAATCTAGCTGTTGATGCCAATGGTCGCTTTGGCCTTGATCAAGCCATTGAGTATGGTCAGGCAATGCAGCCCTACGCGCTGCGCTGGTACGAGGAAGCGGGTGATCCCCTTGATTACGACCTTAATCGTCAGTTGGCCGATGCTTATACAGGGCCTCTTGCCACCGGTGAAAACTTGTTTTCTCGGCAGGACGTTAAAAATCTTGTGATGTACGCGGGCATGCGACCGAGCCTAGATATTTTTCAGATGGATCCAGGCTTAAGTTACGGCATCACGGAGTATGCCGCCATGCTCACTGAGCTGAAAAAAAATGGCTACGATCGCACATTTGCCTATCCCCATGGCGGCCAACTCATGGGCTTTCACGTCGTCGCGGGTTTAGGGCTGGGTGGTTGCGAGGTCTACCCCGGCGTCTTTCAGCCGATGGGAGGATTTCAGGACGGTGCCGTCATCGAGAACGGCATGGCAACGATTCCCGATACGCCAGGCTTTGGCTTTGAAAGAAAAGCCAATTTGGCCGTGCAGTTTGCAGAGCTGGGCCAATGAACTGACCCCTAAAGTTAAAGTCGCTGCCCAATTAGCGGGGCCGAGCTCGGCTATGGCCCTATTGAAGAACCGAGCGCTGCAGATGACTGCCGAATGGGGTAATCATCCATGTAAAGAGGTAATAGGATGCCTATTTACCCCAATTAAAGGTAAGGATACCCATTTACGACACCAAAAATCGTCCAAGCATTCACTACTGCCTGACTACCTCGCCAAGCTGCGCTTTGATGGTCCTCTTGAGGCTCAAAAAAAGTCAGAAGTGGTGCCCACCTCGCCTGCCATAATGCCAAGCTTTAAGTTGCCTTGAGGAATCGGCACAAGTCGAACCACCGGCCGCGAGCCCCTGGCGATCGCAACTTCTTCGCCAACGATGGCGGCCTCGATGGGGTTCGAGGGCTGGGTTTTTGCGGTGTAACTGTGTAACTGGGTCACTGTGGGTACCTGTAAATTGCTTTAATTGACCTGCGGGTGTCATAAGGAACCATCAGGCAACACCCGTACTTTTATCAATCTTTCGAGTTTTCAATGACGCCCAAGTTTGGCGGCTCAACCTGTCGGTCCGATCTGACGGTTGGTCTACATTGTTTTGTTGGGTTGCTGGCGTATATGATTTACAGTGAAGCTGCTCAAATTTCGTAGGGAATGAACACTGATGACTCGCTCTGCCATCCAGTCTGTTGTTTCGCGTCAAATTCTTGACTCACGGGGTCGACCCACTGTCGAAGTTGATGTGTCGCTTTTAGATGGGTCGTTCGGACGGGCATCTGTCCCTTCGGGGGCATCGACAGGGTCATTCGAGGCGCATGAATTACGAGACGGTGATGCAACACGCTTTGAAGGCTTGGGGGTACTACGGGCCGTCGCCAACGTGAACACAGACATTGCCACAGCTGTGCGCGGCATGGACGCCTGTGATCAACGCAAACTTGATGATTTTTTGAGGGCGTTAGACGGCACCTCCCAACTGAAACGGTTAGGCGCGAATGCCATTCTTGGTGTCTCGATTGCTGTGTGTCGGGCAGCAGCACAGTCGCTGAACCAACCGCTGTATCAACGCATCGCTGATTTGATTCAAAACCCCAGCCCGCAAATGCCCCGACCCATGGTGAACATCTTCAGCGGTGGGCTGCACGCTGGCAGGGGGATGGATGTGCAAGATTTTTTAGCCATTCCCCTACGTGCCCAATCGATTGACGAGGCCATCCACACCATGAGTCGCGTGCGAAATGCAGCGGTGCGTGTTTGCCAACAGATGGGTTTGCCAACTTTGTTGGCAGATGAGGGCGGATTGAGCCCAGGTTGCGCGAGCGGAAAAGACGCTTTGATTTTGATGTGTAGAGCCATTGAGCTTGCAGGCTTAACCCCAGGTAAAGATGTGGTGATTGCCATAGACGTGGCGGCCGCAGCGCTACAAAACGCTGAGGGTAATTACAACTTGGCACGCGAGAGCGTGCAACGTTCTGCTGAACAAATGATTGACATGTTCGAATCTTGGGTTAAGGAATTTCCCTTGGTATCCATTGAAGATGGACTGGGTGAGGAGGATTGGTCAGGCTGGGAAGCACTCACGTTGCGTCTGGGCAAGCACACGCAACTCGTGGGTGACGACCTGTTTACCACCAACCCCATCAGACTACAGAAAGGGATGGATATGGGTGTTGCCAATGGTGTGCTGGTCAAAGTCAATCAGAATGGAACACTAACAGGCACGCTTGATGTCGTCATGAAGGCTAAAAAGAAGGGTTATGCCACCATCATCTCAGCGCGCTCGGGTGAAACCGAAGACCCACTGATTGCTGATTTGGCGGTGGGTAGTTCGGCCGGCCAAATCAAAATTGGTTCGCTACGCACCTCAAGCACCGTGAGCAAATACAACCAACTGTTGCGTATTGAGGCGCAGTCGAATGCCCCGTACGTGGGCATGCTCTAAGACGATAACCAATAGATCATGATGATCCCAGTTGCCCCAGTTGCCGAAGTCGACGCACGATTAAGACAGTTTCTATTGACGCAAGGTTTGATAACAACTGACATGCCTGTTGTCTGGACGCCGCTTACTGGGGGCGTTTCGTCTGATATCTGGCGAGTTGATTTGCCTGAATCGACGTTGTGCGTTAAGTGCGCGTTACCCAAACTTAAGGTTGCCCGTGACTGGCGAGCCCCGATTTCACGGAACGCCTTCGAATGGGCCTGGATAAATTTTGCTGCCCAGCATCTTCCAGAGGCAGTGCCCAAACCCCTTGCGCATGACCCAGAAATCGGTGCCTTTGCAATGAGTTTTTTTGAGGCCCAGCATTTCCCCGTTTGGAAATCACAGCTCATGGTTGGCGTGGTTGACCCCAGCACCGCACACAAAGTCGCCAACATTTTAGGCACCTTACACGCCGCTTCAGCAAACAATAAAGCCGTGGCATCAGCGTTTCAAACGGATGATATTTTTTATCCCATACGTCTTGAACCATATCTCATTGCAACCGCAGAAAATCACCGAGACTTGGCGCCGGCGTTAGAGGCATTGGCCGAGCAAACCTTAGATACTCATAAAGTACTGGTCCACGGCGATGTGAGTCCCAAAAATATTTTGGTGGGGCCAACGTCTCCCGTTTTGCTTGATGCTGAATGTGCTTGGTTTGGTGACCCTGCCTTTGACTTGGCGTTTTGCTTAAATCATTTTTTACTGAAGTGTTTGCCGCAGCCCGAACGGGCGTTCGAACTGTCTGTTTGTTTCAAAACTTTCGTCTCAACCTATCGTACCCACATCGATTGGGAATCTGCCGACGATTTAGAATCCCGTGCAGCCAGGTTGTTACCGGCTTTATTTCTCGGTCGCGTCGATGGCAAATCACCGGTCGAATACATCACGCATGAGCACCAAAAAGACCTCGTCAGGCAAGTGGCACGGCCGCTCATTGCTAAAGCGGTTAATCGATTGGACTTGGTTTCAAAGGCGTGGCAAAGCGCGTTGACAGGCAGCAAGCGAAACGCCAGCAGCCAGTTTCGAGATTCTTCATCTCCCAGTTAGGATGCCAACAGGTTAATTTCGGTCGGTGTCGGGTGGCCGTGTTGCCTCACAAGCAACCCACTTAATGACAAAGAACCATGATGATGAGCCAAGCACACCCAAATTTTTTTTAGACCACCGCTCGGGCAACATTGAAAGTGATCTTTAACCGTTACGAAGTTAATTAAAGAGTGATTTAATTTGATTCTTGTCTATTAAAGGCTGCTTTCGATGGTGCGTACGACCGGGACCTATTCGATCTCCATATTCGAGAAACTGCCCATGATGCCGCGCTTCACCATCCAAGCCATACGCCAGCAACTTGACACCACCTTTCCCACCGCAACGGCAGCCGTCATGGCATTGCAAGCGCTGGGTATCGTCACAGAGATAACCGGCCAGAAAAAGAACCGTCAGTACAGTTATCAGGCCTACGTTGAACTGCTTTCCCAGTGAGAGCTGGCAGCGTGGTCGGCCAGCACGGGCCGCGGACGTCCTAGGCCACGCGCTTGCTTAACGGCAATTAGCTGGCGCCTGAAATGAAAAATAGACGCCATAAATGTTCTTGTGGCGTTTGCTCGATCCTCAAAAACTTCACAGTACTTCCTGGACTTCGGCCAAATTAAGCGCTTAAAGACCAATAAGGCTTAAAGCCCATGTTGTCCGTCACTACTGCGGCACCACGTAGATCGGATTTGGGTTCAACGGGTTGCCCGCGCCGTAGGGGTTGTTGATGCTGTCGGGTGAATACGGACTGCCGTAACGACCATAGGGATTGGCAGTTGAATCTGGGTCGTACGGGTTGCTGCTTAAACGACCTCGATAAGTGCCCTCGCTGTCGTAGAGCTTCGGCGCATCGGTGGCATACGGATTGTTTGCCGACTTGTTGCTGTAGGGACTGCCGTACTGTCCATATGGATTGTTAATACTGTCGGGGCTGAACGGACTGCCAGCGCCATAGGGGTTGTCGACGCACCTTGGGTCGTAGGGGCAGACTTGAGCAAAGGCTGTTGTGGCTGTGAGCAGGGTGAACATCATCACAATGGCTGACAGATATAGAGATTGAGAAGTGGGCAGGGTGGTTTTCATGATGGGGTACCTTTTGGGACACTTTTTGGGCTTCTATTCACGCCATTGCTCATCGATTTTTGACCACACTTAACATCGCGACCAACAACCTGACCGCCACAATCACTGGCCATACCAAACCAGTAAACAGTAGGGCAGTGGCTGGTATGAGGCGCTTTTCCAGGAACAGACGCGCTGGTGTTTTGTGCTGATCTTGCAAGGGCTCAAGAATGGCGGCCAGTTCGTTGGCAAATGTTTGGCGAGTCGTTTTTCTTTTGCTCGCGCGCTTGCTCCAGAGGATGGCCGAGGCGATGACACCAACAATCAAGTATGCGAACAACAGCATCTGCCAGTTCATCGATTCAAGCATCGGGATCATTCCTAAATCAGTGTGATGGGTGAAGCCCACCACTGGCATATCAATGGGTGCCTCAGGTGGTGGTGTATGTGTGATTGAAACAAGTTAGACTATAACCATACTTTAGTGACTGTTTGGACTTAATGCCAATACCCAGACTCTATGGCAGCTACTGTCTCATAGGATGAGACACCACGTACTGTAAGAGTAACCATGGCCAATCAACCTTGCCCTTTCTGCGAATTGCCTCAAGAGCGGAGCGTCAATCAAAACGGATTGGCTGTGGAAATCCGCGATGGCTATCCCGTCTCACCAGGCCACACCCTCATCATTCCCAAGCGCCATATTGGATCGTTTTTTGAGTTAAACCACGCAGAAGTCGATGCCATGCTTGATCTTCTCAGAACCGCCAAAACCAACCTAGACAAGCAATTCAGCCCTGACAGTTACAACATCGGCGTCAACGATGGTCCACAAGCTGGACAAACCGTGCCACACGTTCACATGCACCTGATCCCGCGATACCAAGGGGATGTCAAAGATCCCAGAGGCGGGGTGCGATGGCTGATCGCGGAGAAGGCGGACTATTGGAGTGAGCGAAGTAGTCAAGGCATCCCGGTGGATCGGGACGACGCGCAATCATGAACCACTACCCCAGCGCTGACGAGCATCTGACATTTTTGGTCAAACTGCAAAGGCTCTTGAGCGAGGGGGATTTCACTGCAACGTATAAGTTTGCGCTTTTGATGGCATTGGCTGATATTGCCGTAGAGCGCGGTTACGACGATGTGAGAGAGCTCGATATCCCGATGCGCGATATCGCAGAAAAGTTCATCGGCTACTACTGGCAGCAGACCATGCCGTATGGCCAGACCAGGTCGGCTGACAATGGCATCCTCAGTCAGAACGCTGGGCCCACGGCCAAAGTGATTTCTGATATTCGTGCATTTCGTGAGGCCACTGGGTTGAACGCAATCGGCCGTGCCAAGCAGGCTGTTGCGTTTCAATCGCTCATCACTTCTATTGCTCGGACAGTGTCAAACCAGCCAGTGACGTACTTCCAAAACGTGTTGGGGGCGTCAGATCCGTTTGTGTATGAACGCACGCCAATGGGCGTGCGCCTAAAGCCAACTGTCAGCAGCCACCTCAGAAAATTTCATGGGCTGATCCAGCACATGGCCAGAGACCGCTGGATTAGGCATATCAAAAACAACAAAAGAAATATCCCCATTTTGGGGCAACAAGACGACTTACATGAATTTCTGTTTGATACGAACCGCCAGTCGCTGGTAATGGTGAGTGCAAATTTATCAAAATTATTCAATAGGCGTTGCTTCTATTGCAGTCGACTGATAAACGAGACCCCCGACGTCGATCACTTCATACCGTTTTCTATGTACGCAAGAGACATCGCCCAAAACTTTGTGCTGGCGCATGGGTCATGCAATCGCAGCAAATCCGATGTTCTAGCCGCAAAGCAACACGTCGACAACTGGCTCGAGCAAATCGATCGACAGAAAGATGATGTCAACCAAATTGCACTCGATGCTGGTCTCATCAGTGACGAACAAACAATGCTGTCGGTTGCCAAATGGTCCTACCAGCAAGGCCATGAAACGGGGGCACACGCATGGGTCAGGAAAGGTGAGTTTGAGCGGATTGGGGCAGGGTATGTGGGTGCGTGAGGATTGCTCGGGGCGGGCTGACCCGCTGAACGGAAAACAGCCTAGATAAAGTTGTGATTACACACTCGGGTATGGTGAAACACCACCAAGGTCGTTTGATAATTGCCACGCGGCATCTGACACTAGAGGAATCAAACGTTCAACAAGTTCGTCGGTACAACGATAGAGCGGAATCACCAGGGAAATCGCTCCTAAGACTTTTGAGCCCTTGGCAAAAACAGGACAGGCAATCGCAGCGCTCTCGGGGTCACGTTCTGCGCGCGTTACACAATAACCGTGCTTTCGTATGAAGTCGTATCGCTTGCCTGACACCCCATCCTCTATGGCCAATATGACGTGTCCTGCTGCGCCAACTGTTAGCGGGAAAGCTTTACCCTGAACGACGTGCATGCGTACCGAACGCGGCGGTTGGATCTGGTGTACGCAGACTCTTTGATCCTTCTCTCGAACATAAAGGCCGGCACACTCTCCTGCATCCGAGACCAATTGACGTAAGCGAGGAAGTACATAGTCGGCGAGATTGAAGGAACGTAAGTACATTTCACTTAAGATTAATGCCTTGGGGCCAACAACATAGCGATCATCGCTAAGCCGTTTCACGTAACCCCCCAAAATTAGTGAGTCGAGTATTCGCAATACGGTGCTCTCGTATAGCCCTGTTTCAGCGGCAAGCATGCTAAGGGTCAAACCATCATCGTTCGCCTCAAACGCCGACAAAACAGCAAGCGCTCGGTTGACCGCTGCAATACCTTCCTTTTTTGTAACGGAAGGGTATTTACCTAGTGACTTGAGTGTGGCCATAAAAATAGAATCAAATTCTAAAAAGTGAAATTATAAAAAATCAATTCTATTACGGGTAAAGGTGGCCAACAAGTAACTACCGTTTTGGTGGGGTCACCATCAACTGCAACAGAACGAAACCAGGCAAATGAAAAACTACCAACCAGCATCCGCTTGCATTATAGGGGCCTACGAGCATCCAACACGCTACGCTCCAGATACCACTGTTGCGAGTCTGCACGCTGATGTTGCGCTTGGCGCAATAGAAGACGCAGGCATAGGCCTTGGCGATATCGATGGCTATTTCTGTTCAGGTGATGCGCCGGGTATGGGGCCAACGTCTATAGCTGAGTACTTGGGTTTGCAATTGACTTATTTTGACTCAACGGATGTTGGCGGCGCCTCATACTTGTCTTTAGTCAGTCATGCTAAACAGGCAATCATGGCTGGGAAATGCAATGTTGCTTTGATCACCTTAGCGGGAAGACCGCTCAGCGAAGGGGTCACCACAGGGGTAACGCCGCGCATACGCAGCATAAGTCAACCAGAAATTCAGTGGGAACATCCGTATGGCGTTGCGAATGTCAACGGGTATGCAATGTGTGCCATGCGTCACATGCACGACTACGGGACGACTTCAGAACAATTGGCATGGATTAAAGTGGCCGCCTCGCATCATGCACAACATAACGACTTGGCGAAATTGCGAGATGTTGTAACTGTTGAGGACGTTATTTCATCGCCTTTGGTGGCTGACCCGTTGCATCGTCTCGATTGTTGTGTGATAACCGATGGTGGTGGTGCGATTATCGTTGCTCGCGAAGATATCGCACGCACGCTCAGCCGGCCCATAGTGCGGATTCGTGGCGCTGGGGAGGCTATTAAGCACTTGTCAGGAGGCTACTTTGACCTGACAACCTCTGGCGCTGCAATCTCTGGCAAGTTAGCCTTCGAAGAGGCCGGTCTGACCGCGCAGGATATTCAGTACGCGTCGATTTATGACAGTTTCACAATCACGGTACTGATTCAACTTGAAGATCTCGGATTTTGTCCCAAAGGAGAGGGCGGTCGGTTCGTAGAAGATGGCAATCTGATTGCAGGCTTTGGGAAGCTACCTTGCAATACCGGTGGCGGAGGGCTTTGCAATAATCATCCTGCCAACCGCGGTGGCATGACAAAAATTATCGAGGCGGTTAGGCAGTTGCGTGGTGAGGCCAATGCCGCTGTGCAGGTGCCAGATTGCAGCCTAGCACTTGCCCAAGGTATAGGCGGTTCGTTGGCAACACGACATGGCAGCAGTACCTTGATTTTGGAGAGAATCTAAACCATGAGTGATACGCTTGTACGAAAGATTCCAACCCCTCAGATTGATGCGCAATCACGACCCTTTTGGGATGCTGCTAAAGAGGGCGTTCTCCTTCTAAAGTCTTGCGTTAGCTGTGGCAAGACGCACTGGTATCCGCGCAAGCATTGTCCTTTTTGCGCTAGTAGTAACACCCAGTGGACGCAAGCTAGTGGGCGAGGAACGGTCTACACCTACAGCATTATGCGAAGAGCCAAACCAGCCTATGTAGTGGCTTACGTTAGGCTAGAAGAAGGACCTACTGTTTTGACAAACTTGGTTGACGTTGATTTCGAACGAATCAAAGTCGGGCAAGCAGTACATGTTCTTTTCTTAGAGTCTGAAGACGGCGTGCATGTCCCCGTGTTCAAACCGGTAATAACCCAAGAGGCTGCGAACCATGCTGAATAAAATATTCACCAATGCAGAAGCTGCCTTGGCCGATGTTCCCCACGGCGCAACGATAATGATTTCCGGGTTTGGTGGTGCAGGGCTTCCTGTAGAACTGATCGACGCGCTGCTTGAGCAAGGTGCGAAAGATCTGACGATCATAAGTAACAATGCTGGCAGCAAAGGCGCAGGGATCGCCAAACTGGTTCAAGCAAGAAGGGTCAGAAAAGTCATCTGCTCGTTCCCGCGCCAACCTGGTTCTGACATTTTTGACCAACTTTACCGTGAAGGAAAAATCGAATTGGAGTTGTTACCGCAGGGGACGCTTGCCGAAAGAGTGCGTGCAGGAGGGGCCGGTATTGGGGCATTCTTTACACCGACCGCGGCTGGAACAGAGCTTGCGAAAAATAAAGAGGTGCGCGAAATTGATGGCGTACAACAAGTGCTCGAATATGCACTTCATGCTGACTACGCATTGATTAAAGCAAATGTTTCTGACCGCTGGGGTAACTTAACTTACCGTGGTTCAGCACGAAATTTTGGCCCCATCATGGCAACAGCAGGAAAATGTACGATTGCACAAGTCAATTGCCTGGTTCAGTTAGGTGATATTGATCCGGAGCATGTGGTAACCCCAAGCGTATTTGTGAGTCGTGTTGTTTTGTCTAAGCAGGTGTCATTTTGAAGCAGTCATACACACCACGTACTCCTGAACAAGTGGCTCAAAGAGTCGTGCAAGATATTCCCGACGGGGCTTGCGTGAATCTTGGCATTGGCCGCCCAATGCTGGTCTCTAACTTTCTTCCACCAGACAAAGACATACTAATTCAAAGCGAAAATGGCATTCTTGGGATGGGTCATATCGCTAGTGGTGCAGAAATCGACCCAGACTACGTTAATGCAGGCAAGCAATCAATCACCTTGCGAAGAGGCGCGGCGCTGTTTCATCACGCAGATTCATTCGCCATGATTCGCGGTGGGCATATTGACATTTGTATTCTCGGCGCTTTTCAAGTGTCAGCTGCAGGCGACTTGGCAAACTGGCGAACCATGGACCCTGACGCTATCCCCGCAGTTGGGGGTGCCATGGATCTCGCCCACGGTGCTAAACAGGTATTTGTTATGACAGACCTTCTAACCAAAGATGGTCAATCAAAAATTGTAAGTCACTGTACTTACCCGCTAACTGCACGAGGCGTGGTAACTCGCGTCTATACAGAGTTGGCTACCTTGGCTATTTCTAACGGAAAATTCTGGGTGGTTGATTTAGTGGAGGGCCTAACACAAGCCCAACTTGAGGAAGTTTCTGGTCTAAAAATGGAGAAGACATCATGATTAAAACAGTTTTGAGTTCAATTATTGTGGGCGCTACTTTTGCAATAAGTCCCATCTCATTTGCCGCCTTTCCTGAGAAACCAATTACTCTGATTGTTGGCTTTTCCCCTGGAGGCACGGCAGATGGTACGGCCCGTCTCTTAGCCGAATCGATGGGTGCCGACTTGGGGCAACCCATCGTTGTCGAAAACAGACCTGGTGCAAATGGGAATATTGCCACCACATATGTCTCAAGAGCCAAGCCTGATGGGTACACCGTTTTCTAACCTCAATTGGTCACACGGTAAATCCATCACTCAGGAAAAGTGTTAGCTACGATCCAGTTGACGACTTTAGCGCGATCGGACTTGTTCTAACCGCACCGAATGTACTGGTTGTGCCCCAATCATCACCATTTAATAATGTCCAAGAACTAATCGCTTACGCGAAGCAAAATCCTGGTAAATTGAATGTTGCTTCCTCGGGCACCGGCACCTCTGTCCATCTGTCAGCTGAACTGTTCCAGACCTTGACTGGCACCAAACTTACCCATATCCCCTACAAGGGAACGGGATCAGCGTTGCCAGACTTGTTGGCTGGAACGACACAATTGATGTTCCCCAACATCCCAAGTGCCCTGCCTCAAGTAAAAGGTGGAGGGCTAAAGGCTTTTGGCGTGACCTCAAAAGAGCGCTCTGCTGGGGCGCCTGATATTCCCTCACTTGAAGAAGAAGGCGTTGCCGGATACGATTTATCGACTTGGTACGGGATGGTTGGACCAGCACAGATAGACCCTGCTGTTGTGGCCAAACTTAATCAGGCTTTACAAAAAGCACTAAACGATCCTTCCGTGCGTGAAAAGCTAATTAGTCGAGGAGCTGACCCAGCGCCAAGTACGTCAGAAGAGTTTGAGGGGTTTCTCAAAAGTGAGACGGAAAAGTGGAGAAATCTGATAAAAGCCAATAACATTCAATTAGATTAATAACACTGAAATTTGTGGGCCAGCACAAGTTAGCGTGCTAGCCCACAAAGTAACGGGATCTAACTTGCTTTAGGCGTAAACGGGCGCGGTTTTTTCTCATTCGGCAAACCGCGCCTGCCATTGATAGGCTGATGGCACCAATGTGTGATCAAAACGATAGCGCCAATCAAATTTCAAATCACCTCCAGCATTAAATTTCAGCTAATCGCTTAATGAACTGCGAATTTTGAACCTCAACAGCTGAAAGTAACAATACCGGCAGACAAGTAAATGGCGGTCAATTCTGATGGTGCATCTCGATACTAAACAACCGCTAGGACTGAGATTGGAAATCAACCAAACCTTAGGTCATTGGAATGCCTTGGCGTGTTAACCATCAAAGTCGTGTCTTAAGTAAGACCGACTGCTTGTGGAAGTCTAGAAACATTTTTTGACCTTGCGTAAACGCACTGACGTTGGTGGTTTTTTCGGTCTCAACCCCCATGCGTTGTAACGAAGGGCGATGTGCAGCTGGGGAAATGATCAGTTCGCCGTTGTTATCAAAGTCGATAAATCCTCGATCAAAAAGATGATTGATACTTGGTGTAAGCAGCAATCGATTCTCCCCGTTTAAACGTTCTTCATTGTTGGCATCACGCTATGGTTTACAGCGTTTGGCTACCCAGTGGGCTGGGTTGTCCACTATGGTGATGCGGCAGTGGACTTCAATCTGCTTGACAAGTTTAAAAAGCCCCTGACCCATGCGTGAGCGCACGAGAGCAATACGATCGGTCTCGGGTAGTGTTGAGTCGTTATTGATGGCTTGCTCGATCTGTTGTTCCCAAAACTTTAAGTTCTCGGTCGCGATTGGCTCGGCTGCCCGTACGGAACGTGTCAATGACTTTGCTATACATGGGCTCATAAACTCAGTGTGTATTTGATTGTGGTCAGGCTCGTTCCTTTTCTAGATTGGTGGGTTGACCCATACCGCAGTTTGCAGAGCTAGGCAGCTGAGACTAGCCAATTGAGACGACCCCAAATCAGTAGGCCCTTGTCTAAGGTGATGAAGCGAAGACACGGCGCGCTTCATCACTACCATCGCTCAGGAGAGGTGGTGCTGAGATAAATTCGGATGGTGAGTTAACAAGCCCCTTTTGTTTACTGGCTGCTCCAGCACTCGAACCTGTCGTAGAAACACCCAAGCGCAACAACACCAGAAACACAAAAAAACACAAAAGCTCGTAAGGGCGGACAAGCGCTTAAACCCTGCAGGCCGTCGCTAGTGCGGCACCACGTAGATCGGATTCGGGATAAACGGGTTGCCCGCGCCGTAGGGGTTATCGAAGCGCCTTGGGGCAAGGGCAGGAGGTGAATAAAACGGACGGTGCTGAGGGGGCTAGGAGCGGGTCTTCCATTTTGGCGACAAAAGGTCGCTGTGTCGCTCGCTGACGGAGATTCCCGGCGGCCGATCGAACCGGCACATTGTGACTCGGTTTTTTTTGTCACTAGCCAATGCAGTTGACGGTCGACCCGGTGGGTTTCTACACCAATGATCAGTTGACTAAACCAGTAAGCTGATGTGCCGTTTTAAACAAACGCCTCAAGTTGTTTCTCTTTACAATCAGTGGATGCCTTGCTAAACATTCAGCTTGCGCCCACGGCATGGCGCTTAGATAACGATTCTAGGAACCCCAAATGACTGATGTACAGGCAAACGGAGCAAGACTTTGTGTGCAGGATATAGGATCGGGCGAGCCGATTGTGTTTGTGCATGAGATGGCTTCTGATTATCGGGAGTGGGAGGCTCAGGTGCAGTGGTTCTCTCGCCGATATCGGTGCATCACCTACAGTGCAAGAGGTTATAAGCCCTCATAGGTGCCCGAGCGCGAAGACCTCTATGGTCTAGAGTTTGCCGCCGACGACATCGCTGCGGTCATCGATGGCTTGGGCCTTGATCGTGCGCACGTGGTGGGACTGAGCATGGGTGCCTACGCAGTTTTGCGGTTTGGCATGAAGTACCCACAAAAGGCACGCTCGCTGGTCGTCGCTGGCGTGGGTTCGGGCTCGCCGAGCGCGGACCGAGAGGCGTTTGCAACCAAGTGCCGCCGTCAAGCTGAGGTGTTTCTTCAACAGGGTTCAGCGGTGGCGGCTCAGGAAATCGGTGTCGCGCCGACCCGTATTGGTCTCAAACAAAAGGATCCGCTGGGTTGGCAACGATTTGTTGAGCATTTAAGTGAGCATGATCCCGTAGGCATGGCGCACACCCTGACCATGTATCAGGCCAGTCGCCCCTCGATTCAGTCATTTGAACAACAGATCCAAAACTTGCATGTGCCAGTGTTTCTCATGGTGGGTGATCAGGATGATCCATGCCTGGAAACCAATCTGTATCTGAAGCGAACCTTGCCCGATGCGCAACTGCTGGTCTATCCCAACACAGGCCACGCAATCAACCTTGAGGAACCGGCAGCTTTCAATGACGCTGTACAACAGTTCATATATCAGGTTGCTCGATAAGGGTGCCTCGAAAAGCGTTGTGGGTTGATGTCCTGCATGTGTGAGATCCTATCTTAGGCAGCTCAATAGATCGTGTCGGTTTGATGATCCGTCCCAGTCGTTGGACACTGACTGTTGTTAAAGAAATCCATTTCAACGCCAGCGTTTTCGAGGATATAAACCAGCAAATTGAGTTGTATTCGACTTGGCACTGCCGATTTGTGCAAGATCGTCTTGGCATTAAGGCTAATTTGCTTTACATGTGGCATTGGCAGTAAGGTTTGTGTATGTGCCAACCACAGCTGTGTCGGCTGGCTACCCTTAAAAAACAATCAACTCGGACCATTATCTCGGGTCTTAGGATGCCTGCTGTCTGATATTGAGGCTTGCACCTGACTTTCTCTTGATATCTGGCATCGTTATGTACGATTTGGGTTATGTTTAAAGATCGAACAACATCTATTCATCTGCCCATGACTGTTGATTCCTTTTCCCTGCCCACCACTGACCCTGGCGTACACATCGTTGGCCGCAAACGTGGCAATGGCCCACCGCTGCTACTGTTACACGGCAACCCCCTGACTCATTTGAGTTGGGAGCGTATCGCGCCTCGTTTAGCCGATGAATTCACCGTCGTGACGACTGATCTGCGGGGCTATGGTGATAGCGACAAACCCCGGGGATCGCCAGATCACAGCAACTATTCGTTTCGACGGATGGCACAAGATCAGGTCGACGTCATGAGCCAACTCGGCTTCGAGCATTTTGGGGTGGCAGGGCACGATCGCGGGGCTCGCACCGCCTTTCGGATGGCCATGGATCATCCCGATAAAGTCAGCCGCGTCGCCTTTTTGGATATTTTGCCGACGCATTGCGTTTTTCAGAACATCAAAGCACAAATGGCTATGGATCTTTACCACTGGTGGTTCATGGCTCAACCAGATGGCTTTGCCGAAACGTTTTTAAGCGGCAAAGAGCAGTACTACATCAGCACGAAGCTGCTGAAACAAGGCCCCGGAAAAGGCGGCTTCACGCAAAGTGAAATCGACGAATACATTCGCGTTTGTACGCCTGAGAATATTCATGCGGTGTGTGAGGATTACCGAGCTGCCTTCCACATTGATTTGCCAATGGACACAAGAGACTACGAAGAGGGCCGCAAGGTGCAACCACCTGCGCTCATACTCTGGGGTGCCCAAAGCCACACAGCACTTCATCATGACCCTCGTATAGAGTGGCCAAAGTACTGCCAGCATATCGTTGACATGATTGAACTGCCTTGTGGCCACTACCCTAACGAACAAGCCCCCGATGAAACCTATCAGGCGTTACAGACTTTTTTCTCTGCTCAATTGAGGACATAAGCCAGGCCTTGCTGGCTGAGGCTTTATGTTTTCTTTGGGTTGTATTCAAGCATGAAGTTGCTTTGCAGACCGTTGTCCCAAAGGAATATTCACCCCGAGTCTTTAGCGCGGCATTGTTGTGTCAGGCAAGGCGAAGAAGGTTTACTCTTATCATCAACAGACAGAGGTTCTTGGTGAACTTGTGGCAGCTGCAGGTGCTTGAAAATGCTTCTCAAATCACAGCAGTTCACATCCTCTGTCATAATCGATTGGGAAAAGTAGTGCCACTTTCGCAAACGATTGTGAGGTTAGATAGGGGTCTAATACTTGGGAAAGGCCTTGCCCGGCTTAAGTTACCTGCCCCTTTCAGGTCAAACGGAGATGCATCAATCGCTGATCGACTCAGTTGATTTGTGATGCAATGGCTGTCTCGGTGCGCAGCGTGCTGCGCGTAAAACGCTGGTATCGAAAACTTGCTGTCATCGCTGCAGTTCGCATTGCTTTTTTTTGTCTAAAAAGGACAAGTTCAATTGCTATTGACGGAAAATACTCGGTCTGTAAAGCATTTGTTGGTAGAGTCGTGACAAGTGTGGGGAGGCAGTGAGAAATAAAGATTTTGTCGATAAAGCCAATTCTTAGTGCTTTCACGGGCCAGTGTGTCATGGGTTGGGACTACTGACTGTTAAATAAAATATGAACAAAAAACATGACCAACAATTTATCACCTAGCGGCATACTTGATGACTACGTGGCCGTGACATGTTTAGTCGTTGTCCCCGTCAAATTAAATGTGGTTCGTTTTTCGGTTTGGGCAAAGTTTTTGATTGAACAGCCAACGTGGGTGCTGAGTCACACAAACACGACAACACTTGCCGCATTAGATAACCCTGAGCGCCAATTCATAGCAGGTTTTTTGTGCTTGACACAAACCTTGTTTCAGCTGGGGCGTATGCCTGTTTTTGCACCTATTAAAGTGGTGTTGTGCGAAAAGGTCCAAGCTGATCAGTCCTCTTTTTCTGTGCAGGTTCACATTTCAACGGTTCATCATTTGAACGTTAATGCGTATCGTCATACCGTTAAAGCGTCGCTTGATGTCTGTTCTTGGCTGGCGCAAAACTCAGCTTCATCAAAAAACCGTCAAACTGTCTGGAAAACAATAACAGAGGAAATTCTGGCGCCGTTGAACAATCTGGTGCCAGCAGGCAAGTCAACCATTCCCGTTTTGCGGGTGGCATATGAATTAGGCATACCTTTTTTTCATCTTGGGTTTGGTGTGTACCAGTTAGGTTGGGGTAGTCAATCAAGGCGTCTAGCCCGTAGCTCAACCGAGACTGATTCTGAAATGGGGGCTAAGCTGGCGCAAAATAAAACGGTGACCGCTAATCTTCTAAGAGTCGCTGGGTTGCCGGCACCTGTGCATGCGGTGGTTAATTCTGAAAATGAAGCCTTGACAGCGGCCACGCAGTTGGGTTTTCCAGTAGTGGTGAAGCCTGCTGATCTTGATCGTGGTGAGGGGGTTACGGTTGACATAAACGACCCGCCCACACTTACAAAAGCGTTCACTTTAGCCCATCAGTTATCAAAGTCTAAACATGTCATCGTAGAGCGCCAAGTGATTGGGGTGTGTCACCGGTTATTTATAGCTAATGGTGATTTGTTATACGCAGTCAAGCGCTTGGCTATGGGTGTTTGGGGTGATGGCCGCAGTAGCATTCGTCAATTGGCTAACGCGCAGTGGCTTGCTCAAACCGAAATACCGCCTTGGTCAAGGTCTGAGATTCAAAAAATAGATGATCTCGCACTAACCGAGTTAAAACGCTTAAAGCTTTCTCCCGAATCTGTACCAGGTAAGGGTGATTTCGTGCCTTTAAGACGAATTGAGTCGAGCCAGTGGGGTGGCATCGATGAAGAGGTTACGCAAGTTGTTCATCCAGAGAACAAAAAGGCGGCCATACAAGCTGCGAAGCTCTTTGGTTTGAGCGTTGTGGGAATCGACATGATGAGTGCTGACATCAGCCAGCCTTGGTATCAAAATGGCGCCATCATTAACGAGGTTAACTTTTCTCCGCTGTTTGGTGGGGCACCAATCTCTAGGTCGTATATTCCGCAGTTTTTAACAAAATTTATTCAGGGGCAGGGCAAAATTCCAATCGTCATGTTCGATTCGGAACGCCATGCGCTTGAGTTTCAGCAACAACACGTGGCAAACAATGTACGTTGCTTTTTAACTCTCGCAGACAAAACACTAGATCATGATGGCATGGCAATTGTGATGCCTTTTCTAGGCCTTGTGCAACGCGTACGGGCCTTGGTGCTGCGAACAGACGTTGATGCCATTGCGGTTGTTGAGAGCTAGGGGCTTAACCGATGTAAAGGGACACCAAGGATTTGGGGTAAACCCCACATGAAAATTTCGTTTTTTTAGTACTCTGCAATTCATTGAACTTAAGGTTGTCCTTACTACTTGAATACAATTTCGAATTAAATTCATTCCTTTGTATTTATATAAGGCGCGATCCGTGACTTCGTGCTGCGTTGCTGAAAAAAACTATATTTTTATACGTAATTTTTTTCCCATTTTTTTCTTTCTTTAACACCACATTCCCAAAACGTTAACTTGGACCCTTTTCCCCCATGAGAAAAAAAACCCCATCTAAGCCTCTTGCCCCTCGCACCGAAACGTCACTGTTATCAAGTGTGCTAACCGTCGCCATATTGTCTGCCTACTCTTTAGGTGGCCAGGCTATTGCCGCACCCGGACCCACTCCCATCGTTGATGGACCAACGACCATCTCTTCTGATGTGACGGGTATTGTAGGAGGCGATGGAACTGTGGGATCACCTGGGGAAGATGGAAGTGTCGGTCCTGATGGAGCTAACGGTAATGGGTTCGCAGGTGGCTCTGGTTTTGCAGGTGCCTCTGGTGATCCAGGTGGTAATGCTTCTAATGGTGGTGCGGGCACTAATGGTGAGGATGGTATTGATGGTGGTTCAGCAACTGCTGGCAGCACAGGTGTTGGTGCTTTGCTATTTAGTGGAACCGAAGCGACATTGACAATTAATTCAGGTGTCACCGTGACGGGTGGTACGGGCGGTAATGGTGGTAATGGTGGTGCTGGTGGTGCTGGTGGTGCTGGTGGTGCTGGTGGTAATGCCTACGGTGGTGCTGGTGGTGCTGGTGGTGATGGCGTTGATGGCGTCGTCGGCGTTAATGGTGGTAATGGTGGTAATGGTGGTGCTGGTGGCAAGGGTGCCCTTCCAGGCGCTGGGGGTAATGGTGGTGATGGTAAAAATGGTGGCGATGCTAGTAACGGTGGCAATGGGGAATCAGGCATTATCGCGACATCAGGCACGCTGACCATTTTGAACTCAGGTTCGATTATTGGTGGCGCAGGTGGAAGAGGTGGTGATGGGGGCTTAGCTGGCATTGGTGGTGCTGGGGGTTTAGGTGGTTCGGGCGGCGTTGGTGGTGATGGTGGTAATGGTGGTAATGGTGGTAAAGGTGGTGGTAGTGGGAGTGCTGATGGTTTAGGTGGTTTTGGTGGTGATGGTGGTGCTGGCGAAGACGGCAGCAGCGGCGTAAATGGCAGCCTTAATGACGGCATTCTTGGTGGTCAAGGTGGTTTTGGTGGTGGTAGCTTTATAAGTGGCATTAGCGGTATTGCTGGTGCTGACGGTACAGCAGGTAAAGCGGGTTTTTCAGGCGCTGGTGGTGAAGGTATCAGAGGTGATGGTGGTGCCAGCACGTTGATTGTGACCAACTTAAGTACCGGTATTATTCGAGGGGGTAATAATGCTCCATCAGACAATGGTGGTACAGCTCTCGGGGGTATTGCCGCTGAGGGAATTTTAACCCTTGATAACAGCGGCCTCATTGAGGGCGGCTCGAATTCTTCAAGTGATTTTGGCGGGCTAGGCGTAGGCGTTGCAACTCAAGTAGGTTCTAGCTCCATTATCAACCAAGCGTCTGGAACCATAAGTGGTGGCCTAAATACGACCCCAATTGAATTAATTGGTGTGTTTAAAGTTAATGGCTTTGGCATTTATAACTTTGGTGCGATCAGCTCACTCACAAACTTAGGTCAAATTAACGGTTCGATTGCGGTTGTTAATCTAGCTACGATTGAACAATTTAGTAACTCGGGTACGATTACTTCTGATGCAGATTGGGCTCAGCTTGGAGCCCCTTACGGCACGGTGACTAACTTTCTAGGAACGATCACCAGTTTTACTAACTCGGGTACGATCTCAGCTCTTCCAGGTAATTATGCTATTGCCAACTTTGGAGGCACTATCACTAATGGCATCGATAACACGGGTCTAATCGATGGCATGATTGAGCTTGGTGGTGCAACGCTGAACTTAAATGGTACCTCTGGGCGCGTCACAGGCGCTGTGACTGACATTGACTTATTTGGTGAAGATTCAAATACGGGAACCGTTAATGTGAACGGCACCTTCACCACAGAGAATACGTTCCAAGTAGGTACTATGAATGTGGCGAGTGGTGGCATATTGAATTTGAATCATGATGTTTCTGTTGTGACCGGTGGGCTTAACAACAGTGGTACGTTGCAAGTCGGCACAGGCTTGCGCACCGTGATAGGTAGTTTTACTCAAACGTCAGGTGCCACTTTTGGTACCACAGTGTTGAGCGATACACAGTACGGTCAATTAAAAGTTAATGGTACTGCTACCCTGGCCGGTAAGGCTGAGGTCACCGTGTCTAAGGCGGCCACAGCGTTGACCAATGGCGGCACGTTGGCGGGCGTGATTACGGCTGACGCCATCACCGGAACATTCACTGAGATTAATTCCAGTTCCTCAATCTACACATTTAGCGGTATTTACGGTTCGACCTCGTTTGATTTGTTGGTCGCCGCGCAAACCAGTTCAATCGCTGATAATGTTTCAATTTATGGTACACCCGCCGCTGCGGGCGCTGCCCGAGTGCTTGATCAGCTCGCTGCTGCACCGGGTGCGATGGCACCTGTACTCGATACCCTCGATGGTATGTCAGGTCAAACGCAGGCCAATGCAGTCGCGCAGTCTTTACCTGTTTTGGTGGGTGCCAGCTCAATGGCAGCTTCACAATCTCAGGTGGCCTTTAACAATGTCTTAAAGTCTCGCCAAGAGGCGTTGTTGGGCATGTCATCAGGTGAGGAGTTTGCGGGTAACCGTCAAGCTTGGGGCAAAGCCTTTGGCAGTTGGGCCAACCAGGGTGATTTGAATAAAGTATCGGGCTACTCGGTTGACAGTGGTGGTTTGGCGGTCGGTATTGATAAGCAGATATCCCCAAAGTCAAATCTGGGTTTGGCCTTTGCTTATGCGTATAGCAACGTCAGCAGCAAGAGCTCAGTGGCCCCTAGCAGCGTCAATGTCAACAGTTTTCAACTCGGTTTGTATGGCGACTATCAACTTGACTCAAATATGCAGTTGAACTACCAAGTTGATGGCGCGGTAAACACCAACTCATCGAGCCGCAACCTAAACAGTTTTGCCGGCACGACGGGCGTTGGCGCCAATGCGAATGGCTCATACAACAGCTACGTGGGCCACGTGGGGGTTGGATTAAAGAAGTTTTTTAATATCAATAGCAACACCCGTTTGACCCCAGAGGTGCGATTAGATTACATGGCGGTGAATACCGATGGGTATACAGAAACGGGTGGCGGCTTGTTAAACCTTAACGTTAACTCGCAAACCTACAGCACGCTTTACCCATCATTAAGTTTGCGTGCTGATCATCTGTTGTCTAATGGTTTGAATTTAACGGGCAACATTGGTGTGGCATACAACGTGCTAGATAACAACGTGCAGATGACCAGTGCTTATCAGGGTGGTGGTGCAGCGTTTGTCACCAACGGCCTGAATATTTCGCCTTGGTTGTATCACGCTGGCGTAGGAATTGGTGGCAAAGTGGGCAAAAACGTTGAGCTCAATGTGCGCTACGACATTGACTTTTCTAGTTCAAGTTATACCAATCAAATGGTTAGCGCTCGGGTGAAGTTTTTGTTCTAAACGTATCGTTAAATGCTGAGTATGCCTGTGCACAATGACGACCAACGGTGATCTGACCGTTACGTTGGACTGGAATACTCTACAAGTGTATCGACCCATTGCGTAAAACGCTGAATTCGGGGGCTTGTTGGTCACGTTAGCCATACGTTTAGACAAACCAAAGAATGACGAAATACCAGCAATGCCCCAGACGTCATCTTCAGTGAAGTGGTCAGTTTTTTTGTGTCTTTTTTTCGGTTATTGAACCGCCCGAATGGCTCTGGCGGGTGTTGATAGCGCGCAAGAAGATGTTTTTGCGGATACGCTAGCGTTTTAATCGCCAACAAACGCTACCGCAATGTGAGGTGTCCGACCATGTCTGATCGATTTAATTCACCCGAGTTATTTTTCTCTGAGAATTCACCTTACGCACGAATCTGTAGAATGGCTCTTCGCGAGCGCGGCTTGTCGGCGCAAGTCAAAGAGACGGTCACAGCACTGCGTGATCCCCAAGCGGTGGTGTTGCCACACAACCCAACAGGCCGTGTACCCGCCTTGCTATTGCCTGATGGCACCACGTTGACAGAAACCACGTTGATTTTGCAGTGGCTCGACCAACAAGGCAGCGTACCCGCGATTATGCCCGTGGATCCCAAAGACATTGCCGCTTACGGACGAGTGCTGGGGTTATTAGACGGGATTGCTGTCTGGAATCGCGAGCTGCGTCGCCCTGAAGATGAGCGCAGTCCATCGGTTCTAAAACTCGAGGCAGTTCGGGCTAATCGAATCGCAGATGCCTTGGAGCGTGATGTGGTGGGTGGTGCCTATGCCAAGCTTGATATGGGCGCACTTGCGCTGCTGACTGTGCTTGGGTATACCGAAAGACGCCACCGAGCATGGTCGTGGCGCACGGGGCATGAAGCACTTGAACAGTGGTTCGACGCACATTCGAATAGGCCCTCGTTTAGAGAGACAATACCGCCTGTACAGGCCTAGTGTTGAACGGCCCCTGAGTAGGGTTGGTGAGTACTGCGTTAAAGGGGTAGCCAGCGGTCAGCGCAGATCAAATCGCGATCACCCATGGCTTTTGCCATGTGGTCTCTGGTCTCTGGCTGCCAGCTATTGATGACTCCCTTCATAGGGCTGTGGCAGTCGATAGGTGCGTATTCTGGTCAAACTGGAAAGGGGTGATTGCATGGATTGGCAGCACGACTGCTGTTTCCATTTGACTACCCCTTGATCCCCTGTGTGGTTAACTTGTTACCGCTTTTTGAAACCGGTCGATCTGCTAGAATCAAAATCCGTATTGATAATGATTTGTCTTTAAACTTCTCTTTCTCTTTAAGGTAGCTGCGGTTACTTTAAGGGGTTCTTTGGGTATTAATCGTGTCATTTGGATTGCATTCGATTCGTCTTGCCTTTGATGGCGTGCCCGTGATCAAAGGGGTAGAGTTAACCGCCCAATCAGGCGAAACCCTTTGCCTTCTTGGGCCTTCCGGATGTGGAAAGACCACGCTACTTAGAATCCTAGCGGGTCTTGAGGCGCCTGACGCTGGCACCGTGACCCTCTCTGACATCACTGTTTTTAGCGCTGGCGTGAACATGCCGCCCGAGAAAAGACAAGTGGGCTATTTGTTTCAAGACTATGCGCTTTTCCCTCATTTAACCGTCCAACAAAACGTGGCGTTTGGCATTCAAGGCTCGCCAAACATTGAACGCCAAGTCTCTGATCTTTTGGCGAGCGTTAACCTGTCTGGTTTCGAAAACGCCATGCCAAGCACGTTGTCTGGCGGGCAGCAACAACGCGTTGCTTTGGTTCGGGCACTGGCTAGGCGCCCGCACTTGATGTTGCTAGATGAGCCTTTTTCTGGGCTCGACACCGAACTAAAATTGCAACTGCGTGAAAGCACACACCGTCTTTTAAAAGAACACGGGATCACAGCCGTCATCGTGACGCACGACCCAGAAGAGGCCATGTACATGGCTGATCGACTCGCCTTGATGGATCAAGGCGGCATTGTGCAGATAGGCACGCCTCAGGAACTCTACAACCAACCGGTCAATCAGTTCTGTGCCCGCTTTTTGGGTGCCACACTCACCCTGCAGGGTCATAATGACGGGCAATGGGTACGTACCGTCGCGGGCACCTTCAATGCAAACCCCAGCCAGCCAACCGGTGAGGTTAAGGTTTTGGTGCGGCCAGAGTCTTTGACCGTCCAATCCGGTGAAGGGCGTTACCAAGTGTTGCATCGACACTTTGTGGGTGCCCACACTTTGGTGGATCTGGTGGATTCGCAAGCGCAATTTCCCGATCTGCAAGTCTTAGTGCCCACCGACCAATCGCAAGCATTGGCCGCGGGCCAGTCGGTGAAATTGCTTTCTCTGCAAGCGCAACCGCTGCTGGTCGTCGCATGAAACACCTGAGGATGAGTGTGTACGGCTGGATCGCAGTGGTTATCGGTCTGATCCTCTCGGTGCCCGTCCTCAGTATTGTGTTCAGCATCTTTCAGGAAGGTCAGGGCAACTGGCCGCATCTGGCCAGCACCGTTTTGCCTGAATATGTGCATAACAGCCTATACCTAGCCGTCACCGTTGGCATTGGCGTGACGATTATTGGCGTGGGCAGTGCGTGGCTTGTGGTGATGTGCCAATTTCCGGGGCGCCGCCTGTTTGAGTGGGCGTTGATTCTGCCCCTTGCGATGCCAGCCTACGTGGTGGCTTATGCCTACACCGATGTTTTTCAGGTCGCTGGACCGGTTCAAACTGTGCTGCGCGAGATCACGGGTTGGCGGTTTGGTGAATATTGGTTTCCCCAGATTCGATCCATTGGTGGGGCAATGACGGTCTTCATCATGGTGCTCTTTCCCTATGTGTATTTGCTCGCGCGCGCCGCCTTTTTAGAACAATCAGTGGCCACGTTAGAGGCATCCCGCGTGCTGGGGAAATCGCCAGTCGGTGCGTTTTGGAAGGTGGGCCTTCCCATGGCGCGTCCGGCGATTGTTGTCGGGGTGACGCTCGCATTGATGGAGACGCTGGCTGATTTCGGTACTGTTTTCCATTTTGGGATTCAAACCTTCACGACAGGGATTTTTCGGGCTTGGGCCAGCATGGGCGACAAAGTGGCTGCTGCCCAATTGTCCAGCGTGTTGTTGGCTTTTGTGGCGGTCTTGCTGGTGCTTGAGCGAATAAGCCGTCAACGTGCCAAATACTTTGAGTCGCGCAGTCGGTTTACGAGCCTGTCCACCTATCAACTCAGCGGCTTTCGCCGTTGGGGGGCAACCCTATTTTGTGCCATCCCCGTCATGGGTGGTTTTATCACCCCCGTGCTGATGCTGATTTATATGCACCTCACGGCAGGACATGATTTAACCGATTCACGCTACATCTCAATGGTTGGCAACAGTGTGATGTTGGCTGCGGTTGCCGCCATCTTGGCCGTGCTGGTCTCGCTTTGTTTGGCCTTTATTGCTCGGGTTGAACGTTCGCCAGTGGTGTTGGCGGTCAACAAAGTGGCCTCAATGGGTTACGCGATTCCGGGCACGATGATCGCCGTCGGCATTTTGTACCCCATTGCTTATGTCGACCGAGGAATCAATCACCTGTCTACTCAGCTGTTTGGTGAACCGATTGGCTTGCTCTTAACCGGTAGCTTCGCCGCACTGATCTTGGCTTATCTTGTGCGATTCATGGCGGTCTCTTTAAATACCGTGACAGCAAGCCTAAGCAAAGTCACACCGAGCATGGAAGCCGCAGCCAGAACACTGGGCAAAGGTCGTTTTCAAACGGTGAAACATGTGCATGGCCCTTTGATATCTGGTGGTCTGTTAACGGCCTCTTTGATCGTCTTTGTCGATGTCATGAAAGAGTTGCCAGCGACATTGATTTTGCGGCCATTTAATTTTGATACGCTGGCCATTCAGGCTTATAACTTGGCCAAAGACGAGCGTCTGACCCAAGCGGCAACCCCTTCTTTGGTGATCGTTATGGTTGGTTTGCTCCCACTATTCATCTTGAGTCGACAAATCATGCGCTCAAGAACGGGCACGCGCTGATGTTCTATTGCGACTGCTGATGCGCCTTCTAACCGAACGCACATAAAAAAGGGAGCCTGAGCTCCCTTTTTTATGTTGCTGTTTGTTTACTTGTAACCGACTCGGTCATAAATACGTTGAGCGGCCGGTTGATTAACACCAAGCGCGTTAAGGTTGATTTCATCGACTTTGAAGACTCCTAGGCTCGCAACACTGTCTGACAGATTAACGCCAGGCACCACGGGATACTCGTCATTGCCCGCAGAGAAATACTCTTGCGCTTCGTCGCTGGCCAAATACTCGAGGAACTTAATCGCGTTTTCACGGTTGGGGGCTGTGGCAACAACACCGGCACCTGAAATATTCGAATGAGCGCCACGGTCTTGCTGATTCGGGAAAACCCAACCAATGTTCGCCAAGGCTTTTTCATTCAAGCCGCTCACGCCTTTACGCAATGCACGTGCAAAATAGTATGTGTTGGCAACGGCAATGGCACACTCACCGGACGCAATGCCACGCAATTGATCGGTATCGCCACCCTGAGGGTCGCGAGCACGGTTGTCATAAACCCCTTGCGCCCATTTTTGGGCCGCATCTTCGCCTTGTGCGTCGATGATTGAGGCCATCATCGACAACATGTAGATATTGCCGGAAGAACGGGTGCACACCATGCCTTTAAGTTTGGGATCAGCCAGTGCTTCGTAAGTTTGAATATCAGCGGGATCTACTTTTGATTTGTCATAAAAAGTGACGCGGATCCGCTGAGAAAAACCATACCAGTGCCCATCGGGGTGTCTTAAGTTGGCAGGAATCCGAGTCACTAAGACCTCAGATTCAACGGGTTGGAATAGACCCGCTTGATCGGCTCGCCAAAGGCGACCCGCGTCAACTGTCAACAAAACGTCAGCGGGACTGTTGGCACCTTCTGCTTTGATCCTTTCAATTAGTTTGTCGGCACTGTCTTCAATGCGGTTGATCTTGATGCCGGTTTTCTTTTCAAAATTGGCGTACAGGCGCTCATCCGTGTCGTAATGGCGTGATGAATAAAGGTTCAATTCACCAGCGGCAAATACTGGGGAGCTGGCGAAAGCTGCTGTGGCAGTGACCGCGACCAAGAACTTTTTAAAGGTCATTTAGACGTCTTCCGTTGAGGGTTTAAGAAGATTGCTGCCGAATTAATCGGCTCGTATTTATTATTTCAGAAAAACAGTCTAAATGCAAACGATTCGCATCCTCAGTTCAATAATGATTGTTATTTAGAGGAATTGTCATGCGATCAAGGGCAATAAGTCAGTCTTGAGGTACGGGGTGTCGGGTGTCGGGGTGTTGCACTGGGGTTGGCCGCTTTGATCGGGAGGCCAGTAGCTGACGGCGTTTTGTTGATGGTTCTGTCTGCGATTGCGTCCTAAATTGTTGTGCCAGCCGTTCTTAGGTACGCCATACCCATTTACACACAAGTCGCTAAGTGGGTTATGTAAGCAGCTTAACTTAGTCGCCGCTTGAGCACGGGTGGCGTTTATGCGCGGGATGGCACATTGCTCTCGTGCTCGAAAAACAGTGAACACAGACGTTTTGTTTCTCGAATAGATTTTGGTTTTTGAGTGGGCGGATCAATGACGTGCAAGCAATGCGCTAGTTGCTCATTGCAAGCGAAGACGATTTGTCTTTGATGATGGCTCAGGCTCATTTGCCCACGCCGAGGCCCTCCGAAAAAGAGACCCATCAGATGGTGGAAAGTCTACATAAGCTGCCATTGGACCATCGACGAATTGGTTGATCACCACTTTGGGTATCTCAGGCAGTGGCCACTCGGGTGCCCCGGCTAGGGGGATTTCTTCTTGCAGGGCATAACGACTGCTTTTAGTCATGTTGTGCCTCGCATACAAATTTTCTGAAACCCTCTGAATTCCTGCACCATGGTCTAAAGAATGGCTTCGAGTCCTTTGCGATCCGCCAGATTTAATAGCTTCAGAGAAGTGCCACGTGGATGCTTTTTTCCACCTTCCCATTGCACCACAGTAGATAGCGTCGTGTTTAAAACCGCGGCGAATACCGGCTGGCTGAGATTGAGCTTGGTGCGAATACCTTTGATCTGTTTGCTGTCGTAATCCGGTATGGGCTCTAGGCACAGTGCATCGTATGCCTGCATCTTGCGCTTGTCTATAAATCCCAGCCGATGAAATCCAGTAGCCGTTTCATGCACGGCTTCCAGAATCGGACTTTGTGCCTTTCGCTTTGTGGTTTTAGGCGTTTTGGTCGTCTTAGCAGTCTTATTCATGACATATCTCCACTAACTCGTTTTGAGCGACGGCTGCGTCTAATTCGCTATCCGTTCGGTTCAATAGAAGGTCAGCTAGTTCTCTTAAAACAGCCAGCTCTTTGGTTGAAATATTGGCCTTTTCGTTTTTGATAAAGCCAAAAACGAAGAACCAACGGCCCTCTTTCTTGGTCGCTACAATCGTGCGTGCACCACCGCGCTTTCCTTTTCCATTGATTGCTATTCGCTTTTTGACAATGTTGCTTCCTAGCTGAGCATCTATCAATCCGTGACTCATTTCTTGAACAGCATCACACCATATTTGATCATCAACGCACTTGAACGTTCGACTGAAGTAGCGTGTCTTAAAAACTCGATTGCCTGTATTAATATAGCACTTAGTGTAGGGTCTAATAAATTCCACGTTTGCCTCTCATGTGGTCCATTCAAATCATCTTGATGTCGTCTTAGTGGCTGCCGGTTATCGAATCCGGAGGTACTAAAAACGAGTTTTCTGCACTTGCTCTCAAACAGTGGCGGCTTCGGCTTTTATTGTCTGGCGCATATGCCGCAAACCCCTCAGTGCGTTAGTCAAACCTGTCACATGACAAAAGTTGTCAACGGTCGAACTCACGGCTGCCCGATAGTGCGAGTCACTGGCTTCATCTGGGTCAATCGCGCGGTGTTTGCCTACGATCTTGGGTGGGCGGTTAAAGTGAACCGACGGTAAAACACCCGCATCGATTTCCAGGTAGCCGAGGGTCGAGTCTTCAGCGGCGCATTAACTCGGCTGTTTTGTTACTAGCCTGATGCCTTTGCCAACCGAAATTTGTTACCCACTCATGATCTTAGTGGGTGGTGACGTTTGTCACGGTGAGGGTGACGTTTATGTCCTGGATGGCACATTGCTCTCGTGCTCGAAAAACAGTGAACACAGACGTTTTGTTTCTCGAATAGATTTTGGTGTTTTGAGTGGGCGGATCAATGACGTGCAAGCAATGCATCGCGTTGCGACAGACAGGTCACTTAAGAAAGGTGTGTTTTTTTCGAGGATCATAAAATTGTACGGTCTTCATTGGTCGTTCCTGAACACTGTCTCAAGGCCAGTACTCGGTCGCTGTTATTGCTCATGGCGCCAAAGGGCTGGATAGATTCTGCTGTTGAAGTTAAAAGGAAGGTCATCGTCGCTGGTCACGTTATTGCGCAATACCCATTGCTTAAGGCGAGTGCCTGAAAACCAAGGGTACGTTCACCGCCTGTTTGCCTTCTTCTCGCTAAATATGGGATTTTTGGTTTCGCATCACTACCAACACACAAGCCGCCAAGTGGGTTTTATAAGCATCTCAACTTAGTCGTCGCTTGAGCACGGCGTGGGAGATAACCGAGCCAATCACACCGCAATCACTTGGTCCACATCTCGCCAACTCCAAACATCGTGCCCCTCACGCGTAAAACTGGTGGCGCTGCCATAAATCAGGTGGGCGGGTTGTCCTTCTGCCTGGGTTTGCTTTTGCCAGGTTTTTAGGCCATTTGCCCATTCACTCACGAAGGTGCAGCCTGACTTGATTTCAATGGGGTTCAAACGCTCGCCCATTTCAAAGAGAACATCAACTTCGTTGCCGGTGCTGTCACGCCAAAAGTACAGGTCTGGGGGGCGGCCGGCATTGAGTCTTTTTTTGATGAGCTCGCTGATAACCCAGGTCTCAAACAGCGCACCGCGTGCCGAATGGGTTTCTAGTGTTTGGGCATCACGAATCCCTATTAACCAAGCCGCCCTGCCAGTGTCTAAAAAATAGAGCTTTGGTGATTTAACCAACCGTTTCCCAAAATTGCGGTGGTGCGGTCTAAGCAGGGTGACAATGTAACTGGCTTCCAGAACAGACAGTCATTATTTGGCAGTCGTGGTGCTGATGCCGCAGTCGACACCCAAGGCTGCGATATTTAATAGCTGTCCTGTGCGAGCAGCGCACATTTTTAAAAAAGTTTGAAACTTGGCAAGATCGTGGATGGCGACCAACCCGGCCAGCCAAGCTTTGCGACACAGCGGCGATGAGATCAAACTGAGCCGATCCGGTGATGATGAAATCGCCCATCACCTGGCGCTCATCAACGACACCTTGCAACCACGATAAGAGGGTAGGGCATCGCTGAATCTCATCAATAATAGCGCCCTGTTTAAAGCGTCCCAGAAATCGACGCGAATCAGAACGCGCAAATTCAAGTTCATCTGGGTTTTCAAGAGAGACATAAGGTTTGTCTTTGAAAGCCCTTGGCTAAGCGCTCAAGGGTAGGTCGAGCGAAACGAGGAATCATTTGCAGATTCACTTTTCAAAAGTGTATTTGTAAATAACACAACAAATCATGAGGTTGTGTTACTTTTTGGACGGAAAAAAAGTTCGTATCAAAGCCCTTAGGCTGTAAAAAAAGGTCAGATGTTGGTGCGCATCAACGAACAGACCCAAACAGTCAAACAAACAACCAAACCTCAGGGGTGTGGTTTTGGGCATTCATTTAGCCATTCATTTATGCCATTCATTTGGGTCCGTGACTCAGGCCGTTACAGATTAGATCGTGGTCTTTAACGCAAGGCGTAGATGACGGCACCAATGGCGATCAAACCTACCGTGGCCCAGCCCAGGCGGTCAACGTATTTGTGCAGCTGCGCTTCCATGCGGGCGCCGCCCCAGCGCATCAGGCCTGCCACCAAGAAGAAACGCGCCCCGCGCCCAACCAAAGAGGCCAAGACAAACGGCAGTAACGCCATCGACAGTACCCCGGCGGCAACGGTAAAGACTTTGTAAGGTATCGGTGAAAAACCAGCCACAAACACCGCCAAAACCCCCCAAGTGGCAAACCATTCAAGGGCTGATTGATAGCCGTTCCAGTAACGGGGCTGTTCTTGTAGCCATGGCGCAATCGCCTCGAAAGCGAACGCACCGATGGCGTAACCCAACAAACCACCCAACACCGATGTCACAGTCGTGATGAGTGCAAAGCGCCACGCCTTGTGTGGGTTGGCCAAGCACATGGGGGCTAGCATGACATCGGGCGGAATCGGAAAAAACGACGACTCGGCAAAGCTCATGCTGCCCAAATACCAGGGGGCATGCCGATGGCGTGACCATTGCATGACACGGGCATAAAGTGTGGAGAAAAGCTTCACGGTTGGGCAGCGCCATAAAAGTCACAGGGGCTTGGCTTAGGCCAAGTTTGCCCGCATCCGCAGGGCAACGAAATGCAGTTTAGAGCAGTTTGACCGCACTTGCCGTTGATAGGCATGACTAGGGGATCGTGGCTCGTCTCAATAGGTCTGGCACATCGATTGCTATGGGCCCATTTGCACGTTGGAGTCGAAATGATAAGATCAATCAAGTTAAAGCCATGCCGGCTGCGCTCCTATCTTGGTAAATGTCATGATGCCCCGAACACACAAGACTGCTGCATGGACCGTTTTTACGCTGTTGGTACTGGCGTTCAATTTGCCTGCTCAGGCAAATAATTACACCAAGTCGTTTGACGCCTGTATGGGAAATGCCCAATCCAATGTGGCCATGGTTGATTGCATTGATGAAGAAATCAAGCGGCAAGACGCGCGGCTTAACAAAACTTACGCAGCCTTGCGCGACGATGTCGATGCCTCCCGTCGCCCGGCACTGCTTGAAGCGCAACGCGCTTGGATCAAGTTTCGAGATTTGAATTGTGGCTTTCACCTAGATCCCAATGGTGGCTCTATTGCCCCGTTGCTGGCCTCTGACTGTGTGATGCGAATGACGGCTAATCGTGCTGACGAGCTTTCGCAGTTTTTGGCGCGGTAGTTATCCGCAACACGTTTCATGCCAGTGACTTAATCAAATCCACGCGGGCAATCAAGACTTTGCTTGCGTTGCTTGCGGCGGCACGATGGCATCGCCCATCAGGCGTGAGTTTTTGTCAGTGCGAAACACCAGCGGGTGTTCTTGGCTTGGGGTGACTGATTGCGCGGTGCTGGCTTGCTTGATGATGTCAGTTACGACGTGATGTTGGGGTGATTTTGCGCAAACGGGATCGGTTGCTGCAGCATCGCCCAGCAATAGAAACGCCTGGCAACGACAGCCCCCAAAATCCTTCTCTTTTTCTGAGCATGAGCGACAGGGCTCTTGCATCCAGGCATCGCCACGGAAAAAATTAAACGCTTGGCTGTTGTACCAAATATCACGGATCGAGTGTTCTTTGACATTCGGGATGTTCAGCCCTGGCAACTGGCGGGCATTGTGGCAGGGTAGCGCCGCACCATCGGGGGCGATGTCTAAAAATATCGAGCCCCAGCCATTCATGCAAGCCTTGGGCCGCTCCTCAAAATAATCTGGCACCACAAACAAAATCTTGCAACGTTTGCCCACCCGCTCGCGATACGCTTTGACGGTCTCTTCAGCAGTGACGATCTGTTCGCGGGTTGGTAAAAGTTGGGTCCTGTTTTGCATGGCCCAGCCGTAGTACTGGGTGTTGGCCAGTTCTAGGTATTCAGCGCCCAAGTCGAGCGCCATATCAATGATTTTGTCGACATGTGGGATGTTGTGGCGATGCAAAACCACATTCATGACCATGGGGTAGTCGTATTGTTTGATGAGACTGGCGACTTTTTTCTTGAGCTCAAAGGTCTTGGTACTACTCAAGAAATCATTCATTTCTTGAGTAGAGTCCTGAAAAGACAGCTGAATGTGATCCAGACCAGCGGTTTTGAGCGCTGCAATCCGTTTTTCATTCAAACCCACACCTGAGGTGATTAAGTTGGTGTAAAAACCCAGCTCTCTGGCCTGTGCCACCAACTCTTCAAGATCGTCTCGCAGCAAAGGTTCGCCGCCCGAGAAGCCAAGCTGGGCGGCACCAAGGGCACGCGCCTCTTGCATGACGCGAATCCACTCTGCGGTTGTTAGCTCGTTCTTGATGCTGTCGTAATTCACTGGGTTATAGCAAAAGACGCAGTGCAAGGGACAACGGTAGGTCAGTTCGGCCAGAAACCAAAAAGGGGGGTTGATCGTGGGTTGATTCATGCTGGCACCCGGACCCTACTGGATCCAATCCTGCTCAAACGCCGTGCGTAGCATCCCCATCACGGGATCTCGCAGGTCTTTTTCACCGAAGGCCTGCTCAATATCTGTGATCAATTGCGTGATGGTGCGTTCACCATCGCAGCGTTTGAGGATTTCAGCAGCGCTTTGATTCAGTTTGACCATGCCTTCAGGGTATAGCAACACGTACGCTTCTTGCGCCGGTTCCCATTGCAGGCGAAACATTTTGTTTAAGCGCGGGTGCTCTGGGAGCGGTGTGTTCGTGATCTCGGTCATTCGGGGTAGGCCCGCTCAATGGCATCTAACATGGACCACAAAATATCAAGCTTGAATTGCAGGATGTCTAAGGCCCGTTCCTGTTGCACCCGCGTGGTGAAGTGGTTTAGCGTGACTTCCAGCCCATGGTCCACGTCGCGTTGCGCCAATGGGATGCGTGACTGGAAATAGTGCAAGCCACTGGCCTCAATCCAAGGGTAGTGTGTGGGCCAGGTCGCTAGTCGGTCTTTGTGTATTTGTGGGGCAAACATTTCTGTTAGCGAAGAGCAAATCGCCTCTTGCCAAGGCTGCTGACGCGCAAAATTCACATACGCGTCGCAGGCAAACTTAACAGCAGGCTCAACTTCTTTAAGCGACCACAACTGTTCGCGATCCAACCCAACCGCAAGCCCGAGTCGCGTCCATGCCTCAAGGCCACCGGACTCAGTGTCGGTCTTGTACTCACCAAAGCCATCATGATCCAGAATGCGTGAGACCCAACGGCGACGTGTTTCGCGGTCTTGGCAGTTGGACATGACCGCAGCATCTTTGATTGGGATGATCCATTGGTAGTAGAAGCGGTTAAGCACCCAGCCACGGATCTGTGCTTCAGAGCATTCACCGGCATTCATCTTCACATTGAATGGGTGGTGGATATGGTAGCTCTGACCTTTGGCGCGCAGTTGCACTTCAAATTCTTCGCGCGTCCAAGGTTGTGTCGATGTCGTCATGCTCAAACCTCGATGTGCATCCCATCAAAGGCGACTTCAATGCCCAGCGCTTGCAGTTGCAGCGCTTGCGCAGAGTCTTCTCTAAGAATGGGATTGGTGTTGTTGATGTGAATCAGAATACGGCGTTTGTTGGGGTAGGCGGCCAAGGCCTCGATCATGCCGCCTGGCCCAGACTGTGCCAAGTGACCCATGTCAATGGCGACGCAAAGATCAGAGACCCTGACTTGATGCTGGTGAGTGTAAGCATCGCGGGCCACAATCACCTTGGTCAGTGCCCCCACGATTTGCACCATGCTCATTGACAATGATTGCTGATAGCGCTTCATGGTCGTTAGCGCATTTTTTCTGTTG
>Ga0209390_10001690_pt1 | contig 41575 bp, 38 predicted proteins | sample BON01_FD_187212 | JGI IMG/M metagenome (GOLD analysis project Ga0209390, IMG submission 187212) | Freshwater microbial communities from Lake Bonney liftoff mats and glacier meltwater in Antarctica - BON-01 (SPAdes) (version 2) | ecosystem: Environmental > Aquatic > Freshwater > Ice > Glacier...
TATATATCCATATATATATATGTACATATACATATATATATATATATATATGTGTGTGCATATACACATAAATATATGTTCATATATGTATGTATCTATGTATATATATATATCGCTCTATATATATATGTATTTATATATATATATATATACATACACACTCATATGTATATATACATATCTTCATATATATATATATATTTATTTATAAATCTATGTATATATGTGTACACAGTTGTAATTGCATATGTATATGTGTATATGTGGATGTGAATACATGTATATATATGTAAATGTTTACATATGTATATATATATGTATATGTGCATATGCATATGCGTTTATATATGTAAATATATATATATATATATATATGTATATATTTATACATATATGTATACATAGTTAAAAATACCCATATAAATCTATAGATATATAAAAACCTATTCTCATACATATAAATACAAATATGTGTAGACGCAGTTGTATATGAATATTTGAATATAAATATATATATATATATAGATATATATGAACAAAGATATGAAAACATAAATATATAATCATATATTTATATATATATATATATATATATATGTAAATATATATATCTATATATTTAAAAACATATATAAATATTTATATATATATCTAAATAAATATACATATACATACATACATATATGCAATATACATATAAATATATGTACATGTATATATAGATTTACATAAATACATGTCTATATATATAAACATATATATATATATATATATAAATGTATAGATGTACAAATACATATGTATATGTATATGTACACACATATACATGTACATATATATATATGTATACATGTCAATATGTATATATATATATATATTTACATGTATGCATATGTATATATATACATATACATGTTTGCCAATATGTACATTTGTATACGAATATATACAAATATATTTGTACAAGTATATATGCATATGTAATTATATATAAATATTTGAACGTATGAATATTTTCGTATGTATATATGTATTTCCGGTATTTTTGAATATGCATACACATATTTATACGGATTTGAATCTGTATACATACATATATACATATATGTATAAATATATATTTATATACATGAAAATACATGCATAAACAAATTATATACATATTTTTACATATCTCTATATACATGTATATACATTTATATTCATTTATACATATCTTCACATATTTACATATGTATTCATATGTATGTATATATGTACACATATGAATATTTTCATGCACATATAAATACGAAAATAGTCATGTGTTTATATATACAAATACATATACATATGTAAATATGTACAATATATGTATATATATATATTGACATATACATATATTCTTATGTATATATTTGTTTGCAGAATTCTGCAATATACCTACGCATATTTATATACATACTGACAAACACATGTGAATATACAATCTTATATGTGTATGAATCATGCCCGTATACATACATATATAATTGTATAAATACAATAAGTTTGTACATGAAAATATAAACCTATATATATATATGTATATGTATATATTTATGTGCGTGAATTTAAATATATATATTTACATTTTCCTTTATGATTATGTCCATGTATGTAGATATGTATATATATTTATACATATAAATTTGTGCGTATGTTTATATTCATATTTATTTAATATACACATACAAATATACAGCCACTGTTTCAAGGAGCCCTCGGAAAAAAAAGGTTCTACAAATTCTAAATGTCTATACGTTTATATATGAATATATAAATGTATATATATATATATATATATATATGTATATTTGTACATATATATGTGCATGAATGTAAATATGTATATTTACTTTTTTATAAATGATTGTGTATATATATGTAGATATGTATATATACTTTTACATATAAATATGTACGTAGATTTATATTTACATACATTTAATATACACATACAAATATAGCGAGCCTTTTGCAAAGAGCCCTCGGCACAAAAAGGATCTACAATTTCCAAATGCATAGGAACGAAAATCTTCTACTGTCAACCATGTTTTTTTTGTTTTTCAAGATGGATTACACAGAATTATGGAGACAAGAACATTGTCGTGTATACAAGCGCATTCCTTTGGTTGTTAGTAAAAGAATGTATGGTTCTCAAATCTTTCAAAGGGGGATACATGGCATGTGTGACGGCTTCAGAAATAAAAGAGAAATGTTGCCCAAAAATTCTACGAAACACGGCGGCCATGAAGACAACATATCTAGAAGCACGTGGGAAGAGTCGAGCGAAAGGCTTGTCTTCATTCAATTTGTGCATATATACCTGCAACAATATAGGCTGCGACATTTCTAGACAACATGAATTTGCAAAATGCAAGCACGCCTTCTAATATTACACAGACTGTCGAGTGTGAATCTGAGGTGTATGTCACGAATCAGTTTGCAAATGCAATGAGCAGCACCTTTGGTTCATTGACATCTCTATCTTGGTCCGAACTCTGTCCCTTGCCTCCTCAACCTCATTTTCAATACCTCCTTCATTGATATTGTATATGGTTCGGAACATTCTTAGTCTATCTTTCTGTAGCACTGTCGATGCCTTGGGTTGTTCATTTTTGTCTGTCAAAAGCATTGCTCGTGCCTTGTTTCTTGTATCTCTCTGTTTTTCTACGCATAAACAAAGTTTCTGAAACTAAACACACAGAATGACATGTGCAGAATAGAAATTGAAAATATATGATTTGTGGTTCTGATTCTGACGTTGAAACGTTCGAAGGTGGGGTTTGCAGAGAAGCCTTCGCGACAATACAACACGCATATAAGCAATAGATCTATCATTGAAGAAAAGCAGCATTGCCTCAATCAAACAAGGGGGAGAGACCCAAGAAAATAAAGGAAAATATGTGCAAATGCTCAGAATATACAAAAACAAAAAATCTCATGAGCGTTGGATGTAGGCCTCTGTAAAAGCATTACTGGTACAAGGTTCCCGTGCTACATGGAAGTACTATTGGATCAGCGCATGGTGATTTATTTGATACAGATCGAACAAAAAAATAGTTTGCACAGGAAAATGTGAAGTATAGTTATCGAGAGTGTGGATACCTTCCTCCGCCCCCCACGTCTCGCCTCAATTCACAATGATACAAAGGATATTGTATCCTGACGCTTGCTTCAAAACAAATTGCGTTGTCTCTAGTATTCAACTCCAACTAGGAAAAAGCCCACGAAATGTGTACAAAAATTCTTATGAATTCCTTTTCAATTCCGAAATATTTATTTTCTTTGAAGAACCCAGGATACATGTACATAGGTAGAATCAAAAAAGAAACAAGGAAATCCACAATGGAACATTCTTTGGTATGGAACAAAAATAAATTAAATCTGGTCCAAGAAATGCTCTCAGAATATGTCGATGACCAAACAATATTGGCTAATCTACCAATATGATGCAACTTGTCAAAGTTTTGGATAAATAGAGACCAAAATGTGTCAGACCTAAAACCTTTCGATTACATAAAATGGATACACCAACGGAAAAACTGGTATGACTGATAACAACAAGAGAAATGTTCGTTCCATGCGCACTGATCACCAGTGCCACGTCTGTATACAAAAACAAATTCACGTGTCAACTATATTGTAAGATATTTCCATTTTCAGAACAATGTTAGTAGACAAAAAGACATATAAATAAAAATATGAGATATAATTTTTGAATATTGAAACAAGTTTAAAGACTTCTTGACAACAGCATAGGAGTACAGCTCCATTCAAGGTATGAACTCAAAATAAATATTCGAGATTGCAAAGTAAAGACACAAATATAGCATGATGAAATGCTCGACACATAATAAAGAGGTTGTGGTTATTCTTTGATAATGTGTTTTGTCCTAAAATCCCACTACAGCGTATTGCACTACACGTCTCATCCTCCTCGTGCTTCCACTACTCCCATTGGTAACCATTCCCGTAAGTTTTCACCAAAAACTCTTCATCAGCCATTCCATCTCTCGTGGCTCTGATGAAACATCGCGCTGGCATCCAACCCGAGTGTTCGGAGCCTGGTCGCCTTTTGGAATGGTCATTCTGCTTGAGTGGGCTAGGATCATACGGATAGCGATAACCTTCGAGAACGCAGTCCACTTCCACATATTCGCAATTACTCGTAAAGCGCTTCTTCCTTTGAAGCCAGACTGCGTGTGATTCGCGAAGTCCTTTTTTTGGAACTGCGTTAACAGCACTACCCATCAAATGGTGTTTTCTGAACCAATCAGCCGTGAAACCTCTCGAATTTTTTACAATCCCATCCACTGCGGCTCCCGAACCTGCCGCTGGCCCGATACCCCTTATGTGCGAACTCTCTTTAAGAACTTTTCGTCTCTTTGCCTCAGGAATGGCAAGTAGCTCTCCGCCATACTCCGAAATCCATTGACCCTTCTTGAAAGGTGCCATCGAATGCAAACCATTACCCGCCCTTGGGATCTTGGATTTGCCATATTTGCATCGTGGCAGAGTTACAGTACGCATTTTGGACTGGAAAAGAATCTTTCTTGGACGCTTCAAGAAAGTCTTTTGGTCTGGATTGAATAACCACTCCTCCGATGATGCAGGAATGACAAATTCGGACTTTTGTGCATCCTCCTTCACTGGCACCTTAATTTTGACCATTGGCTTTGCAAAAGCAGCACGATCCGAGTTTGGTCCTGAAGAACACAATGTTGTCAGATGAATTCATTTCAATTTGACACAAAAACCTCACATATTGCAGAGCTTGTTACGTCATGATGAGGTGCAAAAGAGAGATTTTACAGACTCAAAAAAAAAGAGGGGTTCACAAATCCAACAAATATACCTGTACAGTATTTCCCAGAAGAAATCCACACAATGTCCCAATAAATTGAAATCAATAAACAAAAAATTCATGTATATAAAGGGATAAACTTGAAAATAAAATGTGACGAATGAATTTAATCAGGGCTCAGCAGAAAAAATACGTGGTGAAATTTATGAATGCATTAGCATTGACAAATAATAGATATATTCAAAAAAGAAGTATAATACATTACAAATAACAGAACTACACCAGGTGCCGGATCTATAGCCGTTGGTTGGCTTAACAAATCGTCGCTCATGCGTTTGCGTTTGAAACCAGTTTTGTTTTCGGCAGGTTTTTGCTGGACTGCACATCCAACGAATCAGAACACGTCAAACAAAGATTATATATCGCATGAGGAACATCTTATCAGAGCTCATATAAAAATCAGCAACAACTTCAAAGAGATCCAAATCATCATTTGTTTGTGCTTGTATGGTTTCCAAACAGGTCAATCGCCAGGATCTCTTCAATCTGCCTCGACCAAATGCCATTTGCACACATACGCGTATCATGTAGTTGAACACCTCACCTTCTTTTCGGACAGATTCTATCTGCTTTGATGGACTGCGTGGAGAATTTACCAAGTTGCAAACACGAAGTGACGGCAAAGAGCGACGAATGCGCTGATTAACGTTTGGATCCGTTTTGTGCTCTTTTTTTTAATTCAGGTCCCACAAGTGCATTTAACAGTATCCGTGCACAAACAAACGAAATATATTACAGAGGTCAGATATGTGCACACAATGCAATTGACAAAGCAACTGGTTACACTCAGTAACGGCAATGTCTTGCACAAAACAAAAATCCAGAAAGCGACATGGTGACATGAAATGAACAGTATTCACATTTCTTCACATAATGTGGGATCAATGCATTCAAACTCAATATTGCACACTAAGCCTAAATGAGATCGAAAAGTATAACATGAGGACACCACAACAGAAATGCAATGCATTTACCCTAACAGCTGGGCGAAAAGTATTGTTATGAAGATTTTCAAATTTCGATATACATCCACAAACTAAAACTGCATTCAAAAATACTATGGTAAACATAAAAAATAACAAACCTGCAGCAATTTTCGGATCCATTATTGATTCATGCTCTGATGTGTTGTTGCTGCTGCGTTTCTTATCAATAATGCCACGCCTCGTAAATCTTTTTTGGGCTGCACATTCCTCCGACAAATCAGAGCAAAAAAATCAAGACCAATGTATCACACGAAAGCCAATACACATACCTGCAGAATCTTCCAAGGGTTGAGAGACAACATTTGTTGCAGTGGCTACGTCCTTCGAGCGTGTGAATGGCGTGACAAGCTTCGAATTGCCCAGAAGAAGTGGCAATTCCACAAATAGATGATCAGAGCGGTCAACCACCTTACAATCGGTTTCGACACATTGAATGTTTTTTGTTGAAAAGCCCGCGAGGGTGGTATCCAAGCTGTTGAGGCGAGGTGATAGCAAACAGCGACGGGAGCGCTCACATTGCTTTGCGACAGCCGCATGCTGCTTTTCTGATGCATGTAACAGGAAAACATTGAAATTTTGCGTGCAGATAACCATGATTGATATAATGCACATGAAATGTATGTGCTCCTTCCAGGTTGAACGTGAGAGCAGATCTTTGCCATCAGACAAAAACATGGCATTGACCAGCAATCCATCCAAATTGAAGCATAGGAACATTCTATTAGCCAAATAAAATGTAGTTCAGATAATGTCCCCAAAGACGAGTGCTAAATACAAAACAAGTTCAAAAAATAAATGCATCGTGACAGAAAACCTTTCACTTGAAATGACTATTACACATATTAAACTGAAACAAATAAATGAGATTCTGAAAACATTGCAAAACTTGAAACAACCCAAATGCACAAAAGTGACAGCGCCCTCCGCAATCTTTTCTTGGGCTGCAAATTCCTTGCTCAAATCAGATAATATTAATCAAGGTCCAGACATTCTACGAAAGCAAATAACCTGCAGAATGGTCCAAAGGTGGAGAAACAACATTGGTTATAGGCGCCAAGCCCTTCAGCCTTGACAATCGCGTAACAATCTTCAACTTGTCCAGAGAGGGCACTTCTGCCATGGATAAGTGCACAGAGCGGTCAAAAACTCAATATCACTTTCCGCAAATTCTTCTGGTCCATCCATGTTGCTTTGCTGGGCTGCGTGCAAAAACATTCATGTTGTAACACGAGGTGATATCGAGAAGTGATACAGGCACTCACCATCATTTGAAACAGGCTGGCTCTGTTTACCTGGACACGTAACATAAATTCATTCAAAACTTTAGAATTTGTGGTTTGAGGTTTTGTTAATAATACACACAATACAGTTTACACAAATAAGAAATGTGTACCAAGCAGGGCCAACGTTACAGCAAACCCGAAAAATTAAAAACACAAAATTTATGCAAAAACAAACCATCCCACATATGGGGTAGGGACGCAAAATGAACCTCATAAAGCATTGTTCAGATAATTTCGGAGTGACGTATCCAGACTCAACCCCGAGCATAAAGCAAAATAGATTGTAACAGAATGGCATAAATCAAGGCAAGATAATAACGAGAGCCAAAAACTGTAAGCCTGACCAGACAAGAAGTTGTTCAAAAAGATTGCGCGTGAGGCAGATGAGCGGGTATAGTGCAAAACCTCCGTTCCTGTCAACAATGTCTCCATGGATTAGCTTCAACAAGGAGACACTACGTCAGCAATCCATCACACCTACAATAACAGCTAGGCAGATTCAAAGCATTCGAAGCGACTTAAATTCACAATTAGGTGAAATTCACAGATTCAAGCATATTGAGATATTATGTGATAAACGTTCAAATTATCAGACCTGGACCATCAATCACTGTTGCAGAGTTTGATGAATTGTCGCCGGTGCGATTCTCATCGGAAGAAGAGGCACCCTTCGCAGATTCTGCTTGGGCTGCAAATCCTTCCAACGAATCAAAAAAAGTAACTTAAAGTCCAAACATTACAAGAAAGCCAATGGACAAGCAAATAGTGTAAATAAAGTCACCAAACCAAATGCATTTGTTTCAATAAATTGGCTATTTCCTCCTATAAAGAACTTACGGCGAAGAGAGGTTTGCTTCCAATCATCATGAAAAGTCCTGGTCGATACAAAGCCCCACGAAACTGAAGATTTCAAAGATTTCACCACGTTGCATAGTCCTGAATTCACAAACAAGGTGAAATTGGTCGCAAAAACGTTATGATCGATAACAGATCCAAAATCAACAAGGAAACATTGGATTTGCACAATAACGACAAACAAAGATCATATCATAAATCCTAATTTTTCCAAAAGATGCTGCATGATGATTGAATTGCATTTGATTCTAATTAAATGCCTTATTCCTCTGATTCAAACCTGTTCTCAATGCAGGTGATTGTTTGATAATCTGTGGACTTTCGGTTCTGGACTGCTTTCCAGCCATAGACACCATAAGTTGGGCACGAATACTGGACTGCACTGGCACGGGTGACGTATAAATGTCGGTGCCTGCAATTGTTCAGGAATCTCTCATTATCACAAACACAAAAAAAAAAAACTATTATCCGATACCCTGCATGTATCTAAATTTCACAATGCATGTAACTCCATACAAGACTTAAGAACAAATTTCCAACATTGGTGGATTTGAGGTGCGCGGTAAATGGTTATACATCAACAAATAAACGGTAGTTGTGCACAGAAATTTAAAAAAAGATAATATCATAAGTTAGAATTGCTGCAAACTTGCTGCATTCTGATGTGATTACATTTGATTGAAATTACATGTCTTCTTCCTACGATTCAAACCTGTCTTCGATGCGGGTGATTTCTCATAATCCTGCACACATTCGATTGGCACTCCAACCATGGACACCATTTTCTTGGCACGCTCACTGCTATACGGTGGCCCAGGTATCGTACACACCTTGGTGCCTGTAGGTTTTCAAGAAAATATCGTAGTAGAGTACAAAGACAAAAAAAGTCATCGTTGTATGTGACCGAATACTCTACAAGTGAGTATACTCCAGTCTGACTGCTACAGATTTGGAGGATGTTAAAAATACTCATATTTAGAAATAAAATTACTTCTTTCTAATGTAATTCCATTTCAAATCAAATGACTTCTTCCTCAAATTCAAACCTGTTTTCCATGCGGGTGAATCCTGATTATCTTGCAGAGATTTGATTGAAAACTGATTTCCAACCATGGACACCATTTGCTTGGCACATTCACTGCCCTTCAGCGGCCCGGGTGACATATGCACGTTGATGCCTGCAAGTTTTCAAAACACAAAAGCAGTTGAATACAGACAAGAAAAAAACCGTTATTGTATGTTACCCAATACCCTGCATGTAGATTTCCTCCATACATCCGATATTTGTTTGCGGGTATTAAAAATAATCATACTTTGAAATAAAAAAATTTGGTCAAGACAATGTACCACAATTAATCGAAAACTGAAAATGCAATTTTATAAAAATGGAACATACGGAATAATATTGAACAAACAACATAAGGGAAAATAACCAGTACTTGAAACTTGCAAACATAATACAACAAAAAATGGCGACACCAAAGAAGCACAGGAGCAATAATTAATTACACATTTCTCGTTGAAAGTTTTCAAAAATAAAAAAATAAAAGCCAATATTAAAGTGTTTTGTCAAAATTGAAAAATCAAGTTACCAAGTTTCTGAAGCGCCTCATAAAGAAAAGCGTAAATACAATAAAGGATCGTACTCTGTAAATATAATAAAGGATCATACACCATATGCTCAAATATACAACTGCAATGCTGACCGATGAAATGGTTTGGTATGATAGACAAGAAATAGTATAGAACGATGATTCTATGTGGCAACCGTCAACAGTTCCAACAAATAATATTTTGTTCCACACCAGACAACAAAACAATTCGATTCAAGAATGCACAATACAATGCCACGTACGTGCCTATTGATACACATTCCGCGATAATGTTGTGCATAATATCAATAACCTTTCGGAGAAGCTTGAACGAAAAATCCCTCAAGATTGCAAGGCGAACAAAATTTACAAATATGAAAGAGGTGATCACTAGCAGTGCACAGTGGAAAATTGCCAAGTGATAGAAGGCGAAAGAAAATATCTCAGGTGAATGGCTTACCAAGGGAACCTGCATTGACACAGGTTCGAGCTCTGAGAACAGACAGATCCGAATTGTTCGAAGCACAAGCACTGGACGGGGGAATTGGCAATTTGCTGGTACCTGCCAAATCAGTGTATTTTGTCACTTTTTGCTCCAACACCAATCAAGTGACCTCTTGCACAATGATGCCTGCCTTTACCAAAACTCAAAAAAATTGCAAACGACGATCCACCACATACCTGAAAAAAGTGAACTAAGATTTGTTTTCACATCTGTAGGTGAAGCCAAAGCAGCAGATATTCCTGGAGAATCTCTATGCTGCGACAAACAAAGAGTCGCTGCAGGTGCTGCAATCATCGATACTGCTGCTGAGGCTGAAAACTGCAATTGCGAAACGTCTTGCAAGTTGGGTTTCACAAATATTGTTTGGGAGAGGGCGTTAGAATGCGAGTGTGTTTCCATTCCAAGAATTTGCAGCCCACTCATGTGCAATGTTTGAGAAGCCATGCACGTGGACTCTACCTTCCTACGAATATTTTGGGGTGCTGGGCAACGTATCCCGTCCATGCTACTTCCTCTCACATCTGGCAAAGCGGAATGTACGTGCAATTGCGACTCGTTCGACAGAACCTTAAAATGAGAGTGCTCGAGAGAGGCCTGGACCTGGAACTGCAATTCCTGCTTGCTTGTTTCAGCATGAATTGCATTAGTGGTGGCGGCACTTTCAGTCATCACTTCGAAACTGCTGTCCCAGAGGTCTGGTGCACTAGGCAAGTGATTGTTCGTTTCTGCTGATTGATGATGCTTTGGGCAGGATGCGCTTTGGCATTTCGTTTTCAGTTTCTGTCCACCGGTGGATGAATTGAATCCACAGGAATCTGCAGCCGCGGTGCTTGTCTGTGTTCCTTTAAATTCCTCACATCGCATACCTTCCATGGACTTACCATGTTTGGTTTGGCAGAACGAATGCGGGCCTCCACCTGCAAAACATGGTTTGCACGACAAATATTGTTAGCACGAGGAACAGCATGTCAGAAACTATACTGAAATTTTTGCGTTTCATCCCATTACAAATAACCATCCAAATGTCAATTCGAAATGCATGAGTGTAACAATCATTAAGATGAATTTCAAAAATGAACATAGGATCAAGTTCCGTAAAAAAACTCTATCAAAAAAAAAGTGAGCTCAAACTAAGTTCTTGATGATGTCAAAAACAAAATCGAAACACCAACATCAAAACATCAACATGGACTTGAGAAAATCAATAGGAAGCCAGTGTTTACAAGCACAGTCAAAGATGCATATTCTAAAGAAAATCACCCATCAGGGCTAGATGCTGTATGTTCAAAAGCACCCAAACGAGATAAACCAGGATAGTTGAATCAAGACGCAAATGTAAGCACGAGTGATTGTGTTTGTATGCATGCAAAAAAAGCAACCAAATGTAATTTGACTGGAAACAAGACCTTTAAATCCATGCTACGCACTCTGGCATACAACAACCTTCACTGTCAAGATGCAGCAACCAATGTTTCGATGTTGTACCAGCGATTGCAAAGACAACAAATTAAAATGACAAACTAAGACATATAAACAATAACGTAGCAAATGACAATCCAGAACAAGTTTGACAAGAATAGCCTTTCATTTACCTGTAGAGGATTGCATGCGCTCGCACAATGGAAATGGTGCTGCAGATCCGGGTAGAGGGTTGTCAATTTTTGCCGTGAAAGCTGCCAGATGCGCAGCATTTGCACATGCTGTCAATAGCGGCACTGGCCCTTGTGCCCTTGAAGAATTTTTTGCCGTTAGTGAGGTGGATTCCTTTTCCAACTGTGTTTGGTGCACAGGATGAATGTGAATATCGTCATGTTTGGATCCAGGTGACTGCTCAAGTGAAGGGGCAGATTGAAGCTGCTGCACCTTGCGGAATATTTCTGCAAACTTCCTTACAATAGAGGACGCTTCGGGTGCTGCCATATGCGCAGCATTTGCACATGCTGTCAATAGCGGCACTGGCAGTCCTTGTGCCCTTGAAGAATTATCTGCCATTAGTGAGGTGGATTCCTTTTCCAACTGTGTTTGGTGCACAGGATGAATGTGAATATCGTCATGTTCGGAGCCAGGTGACTGCTCAAGTGAATGGTAAGATTCAAACTGCTGCGCCCTTCGGAACATTTTTTCAAACTTCCTTGCCATAGAGGACGCTTCGGGTGCTGCCAGATGCGCAGCATTTGCACATGCTGTCAATAGTGGCACTGGCAGTCCTTGTGCCCTTGAAGAATTTTCGGCCATTATTGAGTTGGATTCTTTTGTCAACTGTGATTGGTGCACAGGATGAATGTGACTGTCGCCATGTTCGGAGCTGAGTGAATGCACAAGTGAAACAGGTGTTCTCACCACCACCTTGTTCTTCCGCTTCTTTTTTTTACTCTCTGTTTGCAACGTGCCATTCTGTTTCGACTTGAAAGCCTCACGCGCTGCTTGAGCACAGTATTTTTTCACAGTATCACGGGCATCTTTACGCTGCTTCAAAACGCTGAGAAAGTTTTCAAACCTTTCTTCCGCAAAGGACGCTTCGGTTGCTTCCAGATGCGCAGCATTTGAACATGCAGTCAATAGCGACGCTTCGGTTGCTGCCAGATCAGCATTTGCACATGCAGTCAATAGCGATACTGCCAGCGCAGGTGCCCTTATTGAATCTGCTGCCATTATTGATGTGGATTCCTTTCGTTCAAACAACTTTTTTGGAAATCGCGGGAACCAAAGGACAAATAAATTGCTTCCTTGGACAAGGAAAGCAACTTGCCCTCAAGGAGAAAATTGGGATCTCGACCAGACAACTTTTTACTTCAGGATTTATTTTTCTTGCAATTTTTTTGTTCGGGAATTGGTCCTTGCGGACCGGTCCCCCCCCCTGTCCTACAGGACCGTGGGGAATTGCATTCGGCCTCCAGTTACTGCCGTGTTAATTACATTTCAGGGTCCTGAGAGAGTCACCAGGAAGTTGTCGTATAGGAGTAATAGGTGCGCTGGTTCTTCTCATTCCATCCAAGACCGTCTAGGACAAACTGTCCTCTCCCTAGCCGGCCCGGTAGCGCACTGAGAAATTGAGAATAAGCCATTTGCCCTGAGGTAGTTTAAAAATGAAACCTGATGACGACGGTTTTCACTACTCCTCGGATAACCCCCACTACGGCCCTGGGCCTGTCCAGACATCTCTCTATGTTCGAGTTGCGTAAAACAGTCACTGGGATATCTTCCTACGTCCTCCGGAACAGGCGAGGGCAGAGACTGGTGGACCTGACCAATGGGTGTTAAAGCGGAGGGATTGCTTAGGGTTTGCGAGGGTGAATCCAGTAACTTCTGCATCCCTAAGATACCCACTATCAGTTTTCAATACAAAATTTACTCTTAATCTTTTCCACTTCGGCCAGTCCCCTCTCTGATGATAAACAGTGTCCGGTCTGACAAAGGCCCTACGACAAGAAAAAAGTGCTTCTTTGTGACATGTGTAACGTCGGCTGGAATGCAGACAGCCTGCTTCCCCCCCTCAATACAATCCCTTCAACGATATGGAAATGTCCATTGTGTACCCCTTTTGGCCCCTTATCCAGCGGTGCCCTTTAACAGCTCTGCTTCCCCTCTCCCATTCTTCACCCTGACTTTGACCAAACACCACCATGGAAAAAAGAAATCAAAACCAAAAAGCAAAAAAAACCAAAAAAAACCAAAAAAAACATGAACCTTTGCCGGTGCAACATACTCCATTCAACCCTCCATCTATGGAGATGGAAACGATATTTCAAGAGGAAAGGCACTTGAACCTTACCACTCACAAAGTAGACCCCACTATCACCCACTTTCTCTTTCGTGAACGTACTTTGACCCGACACCCGCATATGCGCTCATAACGAGAGGTAGGGTTTAAACTCCAAGTTTGGTACCTTGGTTCGCCATGGGGGCGACTTTGGACCGTGATCCATACTGTTTTCTCCTTGATTTTTTTTTAATAACGGGGGTTATATCCGTGCGGAACGGTCCTTTCTCCCCTCCTCTAGAGTGGATTCCATTCTGAGGACCCATATTAGGTGACTATAGTGACCAGGGGTTTTAGGACTTTCTGTTATTAATAAACATCTTTCACATCAAATGGATTCCATTTCATCCACTAGGACCTGCTTTGTTAATTATATCTAAGGTTGGTGAGTCGCCAAGCAGTGGTCGTATAGACTTGATAGGTATGTTGATTTTTTTTTCCATCTGAGACCGCTTAGAATACACTTGACTCTCGCTGGCTGGCCCATCAGCGCACTAAGACAGTCAGACATAGTCGTATACTCTGAGGTAGCAGATTTCGTAAATACAAAAACTTGTTACAATGAAAACACGGCTGCCATGGATGGTCTATGCTACTCCAATGTTGACCCTTACTTCAGACTTGGGCCTGTCCATACGTGTCTGTATGTTGGAGTACGTGTGACTGGTGACTTGGACCTCTTCTTAGGTCCCCTGGAATGGGCGAGGGAGCAAACTTGTAGAGCTGACCGATGGCTATAATAGCAAAGGGGATTCCCAGGGGTTCCCAGGGGATACTTACCTCCGTGGCCCTGGAATACGCAATGTTAGTTTTCAATAAAAACTCTACTCTCACAACTTATTTTGTTAGAATAAGGTCGGACACAAAACACCCGTGTAAGAAATTAGGAACGCGGTAACATTTTCGAAGAAATTACTTCACACCACAAACAAGGTCAATACATTTGTCACTACTGATAAGCTGTCATAATATCCGAAAAATTTGGGCATCAACACTCAATTTGCACGTTGAAGGTCGGTCCTGTGATGCTTTTCAACAATTGTGCATTTTGGCATTTTCAGGACCAGAGGTCTCAGCTTTTCAATTGTACATGTAAATTGTTGTTTTGAGACCTATTCTTGAAAATTATGCAAACATTTGCAGCGTTAGTCTTCAAACAGTTCAAAGGGTTCTTATTACAATACAATTGTCACACCCTTCTGATATGGCTCTCTATAGTGTCCAACGAGTGAGGAGTTCATTGAATATACTCCAGTTTTGTCATATTATTAAAACCAAATCATGCAAATCATATTATCACTTATATAAGAAGTACTCGATTTACAATATAATGAAAACTGATAATTCGTAGTTTCGGCAAATCCGTCCATTGTGTACAAGGCCGACTCGGACAGGACAAAAAAAGCTTGAAAATACATTTCACATCCAGAGGTCACAATAAATGATTTTTAAAGGATTGCTCGCGGCTTCATGGCTTGATAAAGCGACGGATTTACGATATATAATAAGAAAAAATTTCAATTGTCAATTACACAAGACCGTTTTTAAATGAAAGTGGAGGAAAATTTTCTCGGGTCCTATGAACTGACTCCAACTGATGTGTCAGAAATTCAAACTTCGCCCGCTGCTCATACCAGAGATACCAATCACGCCGTTTGAAGCTTGATATCCGGTTTGGGATTGGTATCAATTCTAAAATCCGTCAGTCATCATCTTGTTGTAGTCTATGAAGGATATTTTGAGGGGTTTTTATGCATAGTTGTGACACGTGTCGAGACCAAGTACGATTCGCGAATTATATGCCAAATGAAAAAAACTCTGCAGAAGACATTGTTGTCGCAATCAGACAACTTGTTTCGAAAAACCCATGCAATATTGACCTAAATTATGCAATATTTGCAACAAATTGATTGTCGTGAGCAAAAGTAATACGAACAGAACAAGATATTTTGTACTGCCTGATTCAGAGCGTTTTATGAATCAAGTCCTTCTTTGTCCGTCTCGGAAAAGTAAAACAGCAGAATCTTCCGACAACCCGTTGAGTGTTTGTTTGTTTTAAACCACCAAGGACAAGGTAAGAACCATAGACAAGCCAAGTGGCCAACGACACATTCCAGCAACAGACACTATATGACATCGTCAGACGCAAATCTGCATGTACAGTAACAGACACGCAACGTGTACATTTGTGTCGGAATACTCCTTCAAGTTCAAACAAAAAATTGTTGTTAGAGAATACCTGTGAAACTAGACACCCAGTTCTAGAATATGTCTATGACAAAAACGTAACATAATCATGATAACATCAAAACCTCAGTTTCAAGGTCTCAGTTTCCCTCATTCAAAATCATATGGTTTCTCTAGAAAATATAAATTCCAGTTCATGAATGCACAATGACGAATCTAGATAATTATGAAGTGACCTGATATTCACGCGTATATAAATTAGAGCAATTTGAAAACACGAGAGTTTTGGGTTCAAATTGAAAAAAGATGAGAATTGAGATTGTTCCAGCCAATATCAGTCACTACTATCAGCAATAATAAAATCATAGCTAGGCAAGGCAAAAGACAAACTTTTGAGAATTCAACGTCAGCACTTGTTCACCCTCACTGCAAATAGCAGTCGTTTATGCTCATCAGGTGGCATTACACTCGGAACAATAACATAAGCACTTGTGCCCTCACCGTGAATTGTGCCTGGCTCGGAGTTCCATGCGAGAAATGTGCATTCCCGCTCTAACTTGGAATCATTCGCAAACGGTTGTTGTTGCTGATGGCGACGAACATGATATTGTTGCTGTTGATGGGAGCCAATGCAAAAAATCCAAGAACCTGGCATTGGAATCACCCTCTGTACAGGATGTTCTGCTTTGAAAGTCAAAAGGCTGGTGAACACCATCGAGTGCCACGGAGTACACACGTCTGTGAGACTGTTCGACCGTGCGGATGCAGAAGTTCAAGCGATCGCAAATAATCATGGTCGTGTCCGTTTCAAGCGCCAACCTGGTTAGTAGAATGAGGCATCAGGGCATTACTGCTTCATCAACATAAACCCATTCCTTGTTGCCGGACAGATTCAAATATATATATATATATGTGTATATATATATGTATATATCAATACGTATATATATATATACATATATACATATTGGTATACATAAAGATATACATATACAAATATACAAATGTACATTATACGTATGTATGTAAATATACTTATGTATATTTTGTGACTATACATATATATGGATATATTTACACAAATATATACATACATATCTATATATACATATGTTTATATATGAAAACCTATGTATATTTAATATGTAAACAAATATACGTAATATATATATGAATATATGAATACATATATATAAAACATATACCTGCATATCTGTATATGTGTAGAGCATTTCAAAAAAATATGAACACATACATCGGTATTTGTATATATAGATATGTATGTTTACATATGTATACATATGTTTACAAATACATATGGAATATATACATATTTGTGTATATCTATACATATAAAAATATATTGACATGAATATATACACATATATACATATTATCATATATATGGACATATATGTACATATACCTACATATATGTGTAAATACATATATACAATGTACATGATACGTATGGATGTATACATATACCCATTTATATGTTTATATATAAATGAAAGTATTTATATATTTATATGAATATGACAATTCATATACATAGATATACATATGTACATATATATATATGATATGTATAGCAACATACATATATATAATATGTATTTACATGTGTATATACATATTTATATAGATATTTTCACATCAATACATATACACATATATACATGCGTATGTATAGATATACAGAATACATATGTACACATGTGTACATATATATGCACATATATATACACAATGTACATTATTCGTATGGATGCATATATACTCATTTATATGTTTTTATACATATACACGTATTTTCATGTCTATGTGAATATTAAAATACAGATACATATACGTATATACTTACATACATATATATGATATATATATGGACATTTATATACATATTTAATATATACAGGCGTATATTCATATTTATATAATTGTTTTGACATAGATACGTAAACACATATGTACATATGTATATATAGATATATAGGTATAAATGTGTGCATATATGTGTATATGTAAATATATATACACCTTCAAAAATGTCAAAATTGCACGAACCACCATCCGTATGCTGTGGTTAAAGTGCTCGCTGATGTAGATGTTGACGTGCCTTTCCAAAACAATACCAAGAGAATTGCTGAAATATGAGAGAGTGTGCACGATTCCTGAGTAGTCAAAATTTACACACTCCCTCCCCAAACTTGGGCAATCCAACATGACGCGGATCAGACATGAGTTTCCGGCGTCGTCAGTGACCAGCAGGCTGGAGTTTGTTCAATCGTAAATCCAAGTCTTGTCCATCTCTGTACCAAATTTGTCAATTGGGGCCGCCAGATACGTGATAAACCTCGCAGCGGATGTGATGATGTAAAACACGGAAGTGGTGGCTACACCTACCGAACCGTCGATGCCGTAAGTGTTTGGCATCGACGGTTCGGTAGGTGTCAAGTCGCGCATGCGCAAGGTCAAAATGGAAACGTCTCGATTGCCAAATCGTCGATCAAAGACTTGTAAATTAATTCTGTTTTCCTGCCATTGTGCACGGTCTGACGATGACCAAATCCGTGCGAATTGATCCAAGTGCGCACAACATCCCGAAGATGAAGAATTACAGCAAAACATGTCCACGCCATTGCAAAGCATGAGGTCAACATATGGTGTATGTGTACACTCTGGAACCTGTAAGGCGTCTTCACGTAAACGATAGTTGTTTCGATTTGGATCTTCAATGGTGCACCCATTCTCGTATATTAAAGGATAGGATACCTCACTCATCCATGCCCGTCTGTTGAATGATGCACCCCTCATTTTTTTTTTTCAAGATTTGAAACATTTCCTTGTCCCACCATATCTAATTTCATGATCCTCCTTGTCTCTGTATAGGATTTTTGAAACTTTGAAGTTTTTGAAAGAGTTTTTGGCGGAAAGTATCTTTTGGTGAGCACAGTATACTTCCCGCCAAGCATCCAAAATCGTCCGACGATGGCATCGCATCGGCGGACGCCTCAAGGCATGGCACAGATTGATCTGGTCTGCTCCAACGGCGGCAAAGCTGCCGGCAACAGCAAGAAAGCGCTCAAGGTGTGTGGCAAGTGCCGCAACGCACAGTACTGCAATTTAGAGTGCCAGACGGAGCATTGGAAGCGCGGTGGGCACAAGTCGATGTGTTCAAATTATTTGGGCTTCGTGTCGACCGGTGGCCATGTGATTTTCGAGTTAGCAGGTGGTGCAGGCGAGGCGATTGATCTGCCCCCCATGCTTTCAGGGAAGAAGACCCACGAGACCCTCGCGCAATGCATGGATTTCATGCTGGATGATTCGAAGGCGCTCCGAAAAAAATACGAACATGCAGACTCTGAGGAATGCTGGGTAGCAACAGAGGTCATCCATACATTGGTGCTGGGGTACATTGTGGACAAACAGTGGTCCATGGCCTCCACCTTCATTATCAAATGGTATTCCCCCTTCTTGGTGTTTCAGAACTCTTTTACTGCCGGCGAGGCAGGTGCTGTTCAGCTCTGTAGGCAAGTGCAGTCCCACGTACTCAGCATGAAACAAAACGGAGCCCTCGTCACTCAGATGATGCTGAACAACCAAAACGAGTGTATGCGTCTGAAGGTGATTGAAATGCCGCTGGGCCGTGCTCGAACTGTTGCTCTCTATGAAATCGTGGACAAATTGATTTCCGAGCAGGACGGCTGGAAAAAACCAATTGCTAAAACGACCGACATAAAACTACACTTTATGGTGGAGTTTGACCGGGAATGCGTCTCCATTCTCATGAATATGGGCATGGTTTCGGGCAACGGTGTCGACGTCAACAAAACTTCACAATCATCCTCGAGCGTACTACACATGCAATTCAAATGCTGGAGAGCTACGAGTGCGTGCCCGCTGGTGTCCTCCCGTATGCAGGATACCTCAAAGATATCGCCTATTTCCCCGCACAACATGACCGCGTTGTCAACCTCAAGACCGCCATGTCTGGCACATGAACACAAAATACCGCTCGCTATCTTATCAGCCTTGCAAAATGTAATGCCAGCGTGAATTTTGTAATCTTCGTTTCGAAATAAACCTCGATCATCTCGTGGGGCCATTCCAGGCGTCCCATGGCCTGGTCCAGCACAGTATACTTCCCGCCAAATTCTTAGGAGTGCGCTAGAGCGTCAAAGGACTTGATGAAAATGATTCGTTGTCATTCAGGCGTCTTCAGGGGTCCCATCCAACAAGTTCGGGTTCGACTAACCGTATCAGCGTGACAGAAAATCCCGAACAAAGATTTACAAACAATGCGTGGACTTTGAACGACACGTTGAGGACAGGCAGGCTGCGTGAAAGAGTGGCCGTCGGGTTGCATGACATATCATTTGGCAATCATAGTTGTAGCTCATCAGTCACAGTTTCACTGCCATGCTTACCAGACGGGTACAACCTTTTGCAGCGTGACACTAACAGTAGTTCCAGAACTCATGCAGGGACAGGAGGTCACATTAACATGGCTACACCAACACGATTTGCAAAAGCCAACATCTGAGCGATGCAGTCCAATGAGGACAAGATGGAAGTTCAGATGCCAATGCGAACTATGACCAAAACCTGAGGGTTCCATTTCGTAAAGCTCGCGATGTGTGTGGTCGGTGAGAGTGTACGTGTGTTTTGTACGTACTCATTTGTGTGTGTTCTTTGGTGTTGGTGTGTGTCTGTGTGTGTTTGTGTTTGTGTGTTTGGTTAATTTTTTTGTGTTTAAGCATTTTAGACAGGTTTGTACGTGTGTGTGAGAGGGATTAGAATACACAAAACCTGCCTTTATGTGCATGTACATATACGTAAAAATACTTGTATATATACAAACAAGCTTCGATATATACATAAATATATGTATACACATGTATTTATACATAAAATCAAAATTCATTTGAACATATACATGTAAGCATAAGTCCCACAATAATTCAAGGAGTTCTAATGTGTTTGCACACACAAAGGCAAGGAAATCGGCATTGACTTTAGTGTAAATGCGAATGCTGATGCTGTCACACAAGCATAAACATTCACACGTACAAACGCACCCACAGAACATCACAAACTTGAAGAAACAAACACACGCACACACACAAATATACACAAACATGCAACCACAAACATACACACATACACAACCACAAACATACACACACACACAAACAAACACACTTACATACACACAAACACACAACATAACCCAGCACTCACATACTCATTCACTCATACAAACAGACACGCACACACACTCACAGAATATAACACACACACACACACATGCAAACAAACACATACAACACACCCACTCGTGTATAAACACACGTCAAACACAAACTCACTGACACACAAAACAAAAAACACACACAGCCAGGCTTGCGATGTTGTGTCATGTGTGTTTGTCTTTTTTTGTGTGTGATTGTTGGTTATCTCAGAAAATTTGCATGACACTGCAACACACTGAAACACACCGCACCACACTGAAACACAATGCAATACACTGAAACACACTCCGACCGACTGCCAAACTCTGCAACAAACTACATCATTATATGATTTAATGCAGTACTCTGCAACTTGCCCCACCAGACTAATACCAATAGAGCCTGCATGGTTACAATCATTAAGGACACTCCAATAACCTACATTACACTACAACCCATTACAACACAATGTAAGACACTTTGCTGATGAAACAAGCTGCAACGCACTGGTATCAATTATTCGCAAAAATCATGAATCAAAAGAAGAAATACGACACACTGCCACATACTGTAACGTAATGCAGCACATTACAAGACATTGCAACCCACTGCAACAAACTACAATACACTGCAATAAATAAGCATCAATAGAAGCTGAAAAGTAACGTATCAACAAAATTGAAACGAATACCTCTAATAACCACATAAACAAAAACATACACACAAACTTACTCACATTGGAAATTTTGCATACAAGCATACAATACCATATCCTGAGATGAAGTGCAGAGGCTTATGTGATTTTTTGTGTGTTTGTGTATTTTCTTTTGCATGTGTCTGTATGTATGCGTGTGTGTCTTTGTTTGTTTCTGAGTGTCTGCACATCTGTTTTCATGTGTGTTTTTATGTGTCTGTGTATTTATGTTTGTATGCATGCGTGTATGTGTTTTTGCATGTGCGTGTAGGTTTGTGTGCATTTTTGTGTAGGTTTTTGTGTGTTTGTGAAAAGGATAATGTGCAAGGTGTTTCACAGAAAAAGAAGCACAAACGAAGCACCAAATTTTGAAAATACTTTAATTTACAGTCTATAATTCACTCACATGTATCGCAATGAATCCCGTAACACACGAAATGAGCATGTTGATGACTGAAATTTGCTCCTGAACTGTGCCAATTTTGTTAAAATTTTGTATTTTTTTTTTTTGAATGGTCTTTCAGTGCGATCCAGATTGTAACTACGGGTTTCCATGATCTGCAAAGTGTTATAGATGGTGTAACGTGTTGTAGTGTCTTTCAGCGTGTAGTAGTATGTTGCAGGGATTAGCAGGGGTTCGCAGCTTGTGGCAATTAGTTACAATGTGTTAAGAATCCAATCTTTTGTCGCATACTTTGAGTTTACCTAAAAATTTTGGAAGGAAGGGTGAGGGTGAGCGAAAATACGTTGTTGTTAGGTTTGCTAAGACAGTTCATACGAGAAAGAAAAAGGAGGGAAGAGAAAGAGAAAGAGAGGGATAGAGTATAGGAGGTTGGGATGGAAGATGGGACGGGGGAAAAGAGCAAGAGAGAGCGAAAGGGAAATGGGGAGATTCAAGATGGAACAGAGAAAAATAAAGCCAATACAAGTGTTTGTTCACATTGAGATGCCAGCCAGCAAGAATTTCGAATACATGCACAAATGAATAAGTTTCATAATACGAACAAACAGTTCAATTGCTTTTGGATATCATACATGAGTCATACTCATTCAGTACGATATCGAGGCATGTTATACTAAAATTTTAGTCTCTTCACACGCATATGTCAATCATGTCCAACTTATACATGTACTCAGAATGTGCATGAGTGACTTCTCTCTCATTAGTTCATTGAAGTTCCCTACGTAGGGTCATGTAAATTAAAAATACACAAATGCACACACACACGAACAGTTACGATTCAGCAACTACAGGGGAAAGTATCAACAAATGGACGCAAACTCTTTCTCCTTCACGCACACACATACCTACACACACAACATATGCAAAACAAATGCATACACACACAAAAACCCAAAAATGTTCACACACACATATGCACATACACAATCACGCTCAATCTCACACATGCAACTGCGTACGTGAAACCACAGAGGACTGCACACACTGATACACACATACACACACGCATGCACACGCAAGCAAGCAAACACACCCACCAACTCACATGCACCGAGACACTGACAGGTGCAAATGAGAAACCATACAAGACCATTCGAAAATGAGGTATTCGAACAAAACTACCCGGAATTTTGTCAAAAGTAAATCATCCAACAAATGGCTCATTCTTTTTCTTCAGGCACCTAGACGTGCAGACAAATGTTCGATACTGGTATGAATTTTCTCGACAAAGGCGGTCCGTGTGTATATGTGTGTATACATAAACACATATATGTATACGCATTTTACCCATGCATATGTATACATATGTATATACGAATACATATTTAACAATTTATGTACCAATGTACATTTGTGTGTATGTATGTATGGGTGCATGAATATGTATATATATGTACAAAAACATACGTATATATTAATATGTATATATATATATGTATATACATATGAGGTTTGGCGAGGTTGTGTGTTTGTGACAGATATGAGACCAAGTTGTCCCTTTACAGCACATATTTCGGATCAGGTTGATTTGTTTTCACGAACATGAATTGCACACAATTTGAACTTGATCCACCATCGATAAATTTCGGCGTTCCAAAGATTGTCATCTGATGAAGTCGAGATCATGTAAGATTGTCCAGTGCGCGTGGCGTGTGGCGCTGGGGACGGACTAACTGAAATTGACACAATTGGACTATGGTAGCGCACCATAATAGAACTGAGCACCTGTACTAGCAATATCAACGAAATTCATACAATGAAAACCAGCAATTAAATTTTTGAAGAGTACAAATTCAATTTATCACGCTTGAACTTTTTTTCGAACTCACAAACGGATAAAGTACATAGACCAATAACTCGTTTTATAATTCGCATTGGAGTAGTTACGCTCTAATCTCTTCAATTTCAAATCGCAAATGCAGTATTTTTAATCATATGCTCTCTATTTGTAACTCACAGGTTCAGGTTGGACTAGAACTTTATACAATAGGTAGTGTAACATACATAGACACCTGCGTAGCATAATCATGGTTCTGCATTCTTTAAGCCAATCCAAAAAGAATGTAGTTTTTACAACAATAAATACCAGTACTCAGAGAAAAGCATTACCGTGAGTACCATTTGTCTGGAAGTGCAAATTCTGAGATCTCTGGAATCCGTGTATAACGTGAGTTGGCCAGTATGCATGTGGTACTGCGCTGTCTAGAGATGTTAAAGTCAAGTCCTGGATGTGATGACATGCCTTGTTTTCTGCAGTTCTTCATCTAAAAATCTGTTTTCTAGTATCAACAAGTAACGTGGTCTGTTTTAAAAAAATTTGACCCCTCTATTTGGCTGAGTCGGATCGCATTTATTACAGCTGAAAAGGTACAGAGCACGGCGCAGATTTCAGACGAGTATATGTAAGGTGAATCATATGTAGGTTGACACAGCAGTTCCAGAATGGGTGCAATTGTGCCAACCGTTGTACCTGAAACGATTGGTTGTTGGCTTCACGCTGTTTGATGCCAAGCGGTAATTTACCATGGTTTCCACCGTCGAGGTTTAATTAAATGCCATGGGACGAAATACCTTCGGACAGTTGGGTCTTGCATGTTAGCAGCAAGAGGAAAGTTCGACTGACCAGCACATAAATCACCTGGGTCAACATAATCAGACTAGTTTTCAAAAAAGTTCAAACTTGTCTGAAAATTCAAAAAGGATTGCAGTGCTCAGCTGTCATGAACAAAGCTTAATATTCGAATTGAAGATAACACGCCTGTAACCAAAAAACTCCAAATTTTTAACAGAACATTATTCAAGTATATGAAGATCAAGGTATAAGGTGCAATGTGTTCTCACAGAGAACAAACATCTATCTGCTCAAGAAAGTGTACAGGCAAGTGTGAAGGTGCACTGATGTGTGGATATGTGCTTTTCCTAGCGAAAGGAAAGATTTTGGAAACAGCTGGTATGAGAGCATCTATTCAATTGTTTGCTTTCGTATTTGTGCTAGTTGACCCAAGTGGGAACTTGCAATGATTGAAACAAAGCGATGCTCAATCCCTGTGTCCCACCAATTGTCCACTATCGCAAGAAACCTGCTACTCTGATCCAATATTGCATTCTACAACCCTAATCAACATTGCAGGGCACACTAGATGCAATTGTTGGACCTTCAAATACCTACTAACATCATCCACGAGCAAAAACATCTAAATTGATGTATTGTCAGACTTGAATTAAAACGTCATAACACATCCGCCCTTTCTACCCCAACCCCCCTTTTGTCCCAAATTGCTAAAAGTCAACTGCAACATGAATCTCAGGCGCTGTTTGTGCGTGTGTGATCAATTTCAAATATTTGTTGAGTGAAAGATAAATAATGAGTGATACCGTGCTTGTGTTGATATGTTGTATGTGTTTATGTGTGTATGAGTGTTTGCTGTGTGGCAAGGCGCGTCAATGTCCAGAAAATGACAATTAAGGAACAAAAAGATCCAAGGCTCAATCGGAGGTGTCATTCGAGGCACATGATGCTTCCGTTGCACTCATAACTTCAGTGCCATCATCTCCATCAGAATTTGATGCAGACAATTTCGTCGATTTTTGGTCGTGCCTCAATTCATGGGACTGCATTTCGGCAAGATTCTTGTCAAATGCATCAGGTGGTTCCCATCCAGGAGCGAAATTGCGATGCTTGAAAACATTGTAGCAGGTCCTGTTGAATGCATGTTGTTTTATGTCATGTTTTTTCCCAATTAATGAGTACAAAATCGAAATCAAAATGTGACCTGACGGTTTCGGCCTCATCCAGGAAGCTCCATCCCACACAGAGTCGGCATGAGTGACAATACGCGAGAAATAATCCTGCGAAAACAATAAAGTCATTCTTCCTAAAGAAATTGCAGTTTCACAACATTCTTGTACCATCAATTTTCTTGTAAAATCGATTAAATGTTGTAACATCATATACAGTATAGCGGACTGTTAATGCATACCAGGTTTCAAGTCATTTGCTTCGTATTTCTTTTTATTGCAGACATCGGCTTGAGAAACATGCAGTTTCATGAGTCCTGACTCATGTTCGTCCTTTTTGAAACGCAGAGCAACTGATTCAGTCAATGGATATTTTGGAAAATATTCGCCTGTCTGTCCTCACATGAAATCAAAGGTGAGTATGAAAAACGTCAGAAATATAACTTTAGTTGACAAGTTACATAAAAGCATCGATGTGAAAAGCGTGTGCGTTGCAATACGGTGGGTGATTCTGTTTCTGCAGATTTTGTCTCGCGTAATCACTTTAGTATCGAACATGTAAAACACACCTTCTCATGTGAGTTTACAAATCATTCTCCTATTCTTCCAAACAAGCTATTCGAAACAAATTTCATACCAGTCTTGCAGCTGTAGTAATAGAAGGTAAATCTTTGCCGTGCAAAGTATCAAGTCTTGGGGCAAAATTTGATCGAATATTACATGGCTCGTCTACTTGAGAAAAGAATACAAACACATTTGCAGTCAGAAAATGATTTCACTCAACTGTTGAACATCATGCAAAGCAGTTTACGATGTGTTCACCTATGACTGTTGTGTCCGCAATCTGCAGACGTAAGGCGAATCGAAGGAGATTTTGAACATTTTCGTTCATCTGAAACTTATTTTCCTCCACTTTCATTGTTTGATACGCTACGAGAGAGGTCAGAGCTTTCGGAGCTGTCCCTTGTAAAAGATTGAAATCCTTTTGCGTGTGGATCCGATCCTTGGTCAGAAAAGGCTGTAGAAGACAAGCAAACTGAGGCAGTATGAGATGTGTTTCATGATTCTTGGAACACCAATGCAGAAGCAAATCTTTCAGACGCATGAGGCTTGAGCGGAGTCTGATCAAGGGTTTCGAAGATTTCGCGGCTGAAGGTGTGGCATTAGCATTTTTTTTGTCAAATTCCAAGATCTTGTAGAAAAGAGGACGACTTTCACGCAAAAAATCCAAGCATTCCTCAACTTTGTCATCGTGAGATATATAAGGGAAGTTATCATTCTTCGATGTATCACAAAACCTCTTGAAAACGTCCTTGAGATGGCGCTTGTAAATCATGACACGCTTTTTGAGCGGATTTGGATTTCCCTGCCTCCGTGTTTGCATTCCGGTTTCTAGGTGATCACGTTGGTAAAATGTCATTGTAGCCACGCGGGGAAGATTAATTGCGTCAACAACAAAGGATGGCTGTTCATCAGGACACCTTTTAATACCTGTTCGGAACTCTTCCTCAAGATTCACCAAGATTTGAAGTTGATTGATCATCTTGGAATGCACTTGAAGAATATCATGCGCCGCATCCTGCGAAAGGTGTGGTAGTAGGGCCGCCAACATCTTATTCTTCGAATTCTTTTGCTCAGCAAGACTGGCATTCGATCCCTTGTTGCTGGACGAAGGCAGGTCACATATGCATGACGAAGGCGAACAATTCTTATGCCGTTTTTTTTTCGTACGCCCGTGGTGAAAACTGTTTTTAAAACATTGTGTCGAAGGTCAGATTTGAATTGCTCTCAGTAGACCTCCACAAGATTGATAGAATCCAAGCAAATATGTGCAAACCAGATGGAGAATCCAGTCAATGAATGAATGTGAGACATGTTCAATCTAGAAAAGAATACAAAATTTTATCAAATCCGAGACATGTGTAATCCAGAAATATACAGACAAAACTGAAAAGTAGATACCCGTCCACGTGTGCGTGATGCCACCTCAACCATTCGGGGTCCCGTTCGCTAACCTGAAATTTTGCCAAGGCATCTCAACACACAACATTATTCACAATACGTACACACATGCGCGCAACAATCTGTAAAGATTAGGAAAAACAGCAATAGAGTTCGAATCTCACAACACGGATACAAAGTTGTTAACATGTTCGGGACAAACATACACGTGTTGAGTGAACAGGCTATGAAACATGTGTCTACAATCTTGTTCTGATATGCAGTACCCATAGAACCACATTGCAGGAATTGTCATAAATAAGCTGGCAAGGTCCCATTTTCTTAAACACGCAAGAGCACGAAAAGCAAGCATCCCAGTCCACTGCCATGAGGTTCTTATAATCCAGAACAGCGTCTCGAAAAGCATCGTAAAGGGATCGGTAAAATTCATCGGGTACGCCACGTGGCCCAATACGACAGCCCTCCTTCAGCGCTGGAAATCTGCTGGCGAGACCTGATTTACAAATACAGAACAAAACGAGTCAGCACGTTCCGACGCAAATCTTCAAGTGAACCCAGTCAGGAATGGTATCAAATCAGGTATGGCAAATCCAAAAAAAATGGAGAACAAAAAACATGTGTCAAAAGGACGCCTAATCAATGGAAACTTGCCCTCAAGAACTCATGAACACAAGATATAAAAATGAGGAAAACTTGACGCACCAGCATGACGACGTATGCCTTCGCACCAGATGTGAATTTTCGTATTGAAAAACCGTAGAAAGTTGGTCGGAGATGTCGAAATGGCTGTAAAAAATTCTTGAATGACTGCCCAGTCAAATAAAATGTTGGCTTGCTGCACAATATTTCCTTTGACAAGTCCCATGTTGATGATGCAGTCATCGTTGCCATCATAAGGAATCAGAGTGCCACTTGAATCTTGTATTCCACGAATTACAACGGGTGCAACACTGCCTGGCATCAAAAGAACTGAAAAATGCCATTCGTCTTCGTAGACCTCCCCGGTCTTTAAAACATCTTGACATTGAAATACGATTCCCTCACGTGCGTTGTGACATTTTCGTTGACTGAAGAAATCGTCCTCAGGTATATTACCGATGAGCCTGCGACTATCCATTGCATTTTTCTGCCTCGCGGAATAATGTCCCATCGGGAACCCTGACAATAATTCAGGAGGCAAATTCTTGCAGTACGCAAGCATGCGCTCGTCAAAAATAACATCTGGAATTGGCTTCCTTGATTCACCCTGCAGCCTTCTTGTTTCTGGATCTAAGAGGTTTTTTTCCATCTGCTTTCTAAACTTTTCGGTGTCCATTCGCCTTTTGCGCAGCGGTTGTAGTTGCCTCGTAGAATTACCTGCTCGCTGTACCCATACAAATAATGACATGTATGTCAGCACCATGTTTTCAAATTTTTGCAAAAAAAAGCTCTGTATACACATTCAATTGCAGATGCTAACATAATTGACCATCAAAATTGTTGAAATTCACTGGATAAATTCAGATACTGGTGGTCTTGTTGCAATGTCACCAAGGTGTTCTAGAATAAACTCAATAGCGAGTGTGTTGCAGAACTTGTACACCAGAAATTACCCCTCAATGAGAATCTCCTGTTGATCTGCAAGTTCGCATGTTTCAGTGTGACGAATCTGGAGGGAGAACACCCCCGTAAAAAATCCTCCTATTGGGGCCTGCTCTTTCCAAGGGGAATCCTCTTCCACACAGATATTCTCATAACGAGACCCACCGGGGGTTGGAAGTTCTTTCAATCAATCTGTGGTCACATCAGTGAAATATGTAAATGCAATTGGGGTTTTGCAATCCTATGATTCTGAGGGACAGAGATCAAACTTGCCGTTAAATGAGAACAATACTTTGAAGTGCACGTTGTACAAACATAGGCTCCTCTTGGCTTACGAACTACAAACCCGCATTCCCTTGTACCGAAAACGCCAACCTGCACAACATATCGAGATGCAAATTTGGTCAGTGTTCATCATGCATCAATTACATCTGATGATGTAATTGTTGTGGCAGACTGATGCACAAGAAAGAACCCTCTTCACAACAACAGAACTAAGAATGAATTTGCAACAGAACCTGAGTCACGTCGAAACTGATGTTGTTACTAACAAACAGATAATTCGTTGACTCGGCTGCCATATCTGTCATATTTGGATCGTTGTCCTCATCGTTGTCCTCATCGATGTGGGTTGCACCTGAAATTTTTATATCTTAGATTGCAATGTACTGCGTTTGAAAAAAAAATGTGTTTCGTAAATATTACATTCGGGTACGCCACATCAAACAATGTGGATTCATTTTCTTGGAGCAAGAATCGAAAATGTATGCAATAGTTGTATGGATTTAGAAACATACACGCATAAACAAGCAAACACCTATGTAGGCAGTGGAGTGTTGCATAAGGTATTTGACCATGAATGAATCCTCAGCACTTGTAAACTCAGGAAAAAGTATCCGAATGTAACGCATAAAAGATCTGCAACACAGACAAGGTTTTGTGATGTTTTCAGTTCCTGCAATTGCTTCTCGTGAAGGAACATTCTGCGGGAAATGTGTCTTGCCCAAAAGCGTACAATGGGAGCAAATGTAGGTCACTTGCGACATTGCCAGTGAAAGCTGTATGAAAACTGGGTTTTCGACATCGTAGTCAAAAAGAGGTCGCCTATTTAGTGGGCCATCATCGACTTCGCTTATAAAACGAGTTGCTGTGTTGGGCAAACAGAACCAAATGTTATCAGCATTTTGTTGCACATGCGGAGGTATGTCACCATCAAAAGCTATTGAGAGGTTTCTGGTGAATGTTTCTTCACGGAGTGCATCAATAGCATCCATTGACAAATCAAACTCATCACCACCTGCATTGCTGTCAGCTATGTAGCCATCATCGAGATCAGCGTCTTCGTCTTCATGTGCATCACCACCCGTGCTTGCTGACGCCAAAACTGGGGTTACCAGGGATTGTGATACTAATTTTGGAAAGTCCTCACGATTCAACCGTACTGGCAGATACGGAGAAAGCTTTAACCTCACTGATGAACTACCGTGGGTTTGGGAGATATCCTCCACATTGGCACCAACCTTCATGGGACGGCCCCTTTTTTTGCTGGGCACCGGCGGCGTATACGTCGGCCGCAATTCATTTTTCACTGTCTGATGATGAGCAAGAGCAACGCGTTGCCACTCGGGACCACACTTGGGAGGAATCAAGCCAAGCAAATTTAAACGTTTGCATTCCTTTGACACCGTCTCATCCGTCACGCACATGCACGCACAACGTTTGGCCTGGGATTTACCGGCCCATTCGATTGGCAAGATTAAGTGACAGGTGCATTTTGCATACACCTCATGAAATGCAGATATATGATCATCCTCGAACCCATGCAAGTTCTCTGCAAATACCTTTCTCGACACATTCTGCTGAATCAAGCAAAGAATCCCTGGTCCATCCAAGGCAGCTGGTCTGTTTGTAGGCATTGTGTTGCGAAGAAATGTTAATCATATGTGATACACTTTTTTCCTGTTCCCAGGTTATAACGTGCGTAGGATGCCATTGTGACAAGGCAAGTTCAGATCGTCCTCACCAACAGGGACCCTGAGATAAAGCACGAGCTTCCATCTAAAATACCATTAATCCTTTTTCAAACCAAACAAGGTGCAGTGCACTGAAGACCAAATCAACTGGAACGGAAATGCAGGCCAAATAAAAAGATTGACATCAAGGTCAAAATTGTGCCAATGTTCTCGAGAGAGTCAGATGGGCCTGTCTGGGCCCACGATACGTCTCGCCTCCTCGCAAGCAAGCTGGGCCCCGCGATACGTCTCGCCTCCGCAAGCAAGCTTTGTGACGGACTTTCGCTTAGATGTGTTTTGGAAAAGACTAAAAAAAAAATATATATATTTCGGAACGAAACATGATGGGCGAACACGATGTTTGCCTAAAATGATGTTGTGAACTGTGTTGTTGAAGGCACGACACGGTAGTGATTGTGGATGAAGTGCAGGGCCCAAAGTGTCTGGTTGTAGCCCTGCTGACTGTGCGGTGCAATGAGCGCTGGAGGCAAAAATGCCTCTCCTCAAGTACGTAAGAACGGCAAACGACCTGCAGAGGGTGCAGACCGTCATGAAGGTCCGAAGAAAGGAAATGTCGAAGCAGCAGAAACCAAGCAGAATCATCTGGGCACCAACAGACGTATGGTGGAGCCAACGGCAGCAGGAGATGACAGCGCTCGTGTTCGGGGAGCACAAAAGTGCATAGGTGCTATTCCAACAGCCACGTCAAAGCAGCAACAATTAATTGCACGCGAATTTCATGAAAATTTGCATGAAGCGCGTCAAGGTTTGCTGCAAATGGAACTTTTGGGGCGACAGCAGCAGAATGCACTGACGGATATGTCCAGGATCGTGAACGATCCACAGTACACACAAGGAATGTATGTTGGATGCGCCTCAGCACATGTGTTAGTGGAATGGAACTGCAAAATGATGCAGAATGGTGATGGTGGTACCCCGTGGGTTTGGCAATTCACTGTTAAGGGGGGAAGGCAACCAAGACTTGTTCAACTGGTATGCTCGCAACCCTCCTTTGCCCACGCGGCACGCATGCCCTAATTTTGGCCTGTTACTCTCACTCTATCTCTTCTGTTTCTCCTCTCCATCTCCCTCTCGCTCCCTGCCTTTCTGCCTCCCTACCTCCTTCTCTCTCTCTTTCTCTTTTGCTCGCATTCTCTGTCTTTTTCTCCGTGTCTTTCCCGCACACCCTCTGTCACGCTTTGTCACTGCCAAAGAATCACCTGGATTTCACAGTCAAAGTGAGTCATGATCCACACCCATCTAATATTGTTGATTTGTGTGTGAATGCACCAGGCGTTGGACGAGCTGCTTTATCATCAATATGGGAGTCCGCAGGGCGCCAAAACCGGGTTCCGCATGGGCATTCGCCGTCTTGAGATGGCTTTCTCCACCAAAGCATCAGTGGTGCCTGCGGTTTCGTCACCAACCCCTTTGTGGGAATACACGACAAAACACTGTATCAACCTTTTCCTGACTGTGAACGCGCTGACTACCCCCGAAGACCTGGTCCCCAAAAATCTTGGAGGCTGTCCTATAGAGATTCTCACCTCGGATTTGTCGCAATCAGATGAATGTAATGCCATATTGACAAGTGCGTGGAAGAAGTTGGATTCAGATGAGCCAAAATTCCGAGACGTTATGCGCAAGGTCTGTACACTGGTGTGTCCACCACCTGTGGCACAGTTGATGGTGGCGCAAGACCATACATTGAATTTCTGGGGCGATAATTCTGAAAGTGCACGTGCGCGCTGCGTGAAAATTGCCCTTGAACTCAGTTTCACTGGTTGGTCAGATGCTTCCGGCAAAGTTTTCAAGGACGTTCGTGCAGAAACACAAACTCGCACAGCGAAAGGAATACACCCCAGGCTGAAGATTCCCCAGAGTGAGCTCGAGTTTGTGACCAGCGTGATGTTGGGGTATATACAGGTCGAATGCGTGGCGCAACACACTGTTCTTGGTGTGTTGCTGTATTCTGGAACCGATACAGAATCCAGGTTCCCACGTCACCAAGGTACCCCTGAGCAACAATCCAAGGACGCACAACGTGAAGCGTCAACAAGCCCACTCATCCCATGGGACTCGAATAATCTCGAATTTTGTGTACATAGGATATTTCGCCGGCTTGAACAGAAGAGATTTGAAGAGCTACGACCAAACTTGTTCAATCTGCTGAGACAAGTGAACTTTGTCATTGCGCCCGTACTGCTGGGTCGTGCAAATGGTACGACCCAGGTGATGATGTCTGATGTGCAGCACCTGGCATTGACAACATATCCGTTGCATTTTCCTTCATGGCCCGTTGGCGTCAGGCCCTGTGACCCAAGTTTGAAAGAAACAGTTCCAGAAAGACTAAAGGACGACTTCAGGTCCTTGCTCGGGGCACTATCAACCCAGCGTCCCGTCCGTGCGCTGCTGATTGGATTGATGACTGCATTGAGGCAAGGCCATTTGTTCGTACCTAAGAAGACAGACGACGCTTGCCTGCTTCAAGCAACGCTCAGCCCGGTCTTGGCACCTCCTGCAAGCCTTTCCAGTGATGAGGATGCCACTGTAGAGTGGAGCATCATCAACAGATTGACGCTCTGGGTGAGGGGGCAGACGGGCAGTCAAAGCAGTGGGGCACACCATCCAGATCCAATGTTGCCACGTTCTGGATGTGTGCCATTCTGCGATTCATACTCTACTCTCTTGTTGGAACGCGGCACAGCTGAGGGAAATCCATTGGGGGAAATGTATCAAGCTAACTTCAATGTGCAGACATTCAAGCGTTTATGGATAGCGGAGCTCAGGGAAACTGCGAACAGGCTGCAAGATCGGGCAAATTGGGATGCCTCATGGTTTGAGAGTGATTACAGCATATGGGGGGGGCAGATCAACATACTGCAACTGGCTTTGCTTGTCGAAGACAACACTCCACATGCAGCTTTATCTTTGAGAAGTGCAGCAGAGGATTTCACACTTGAAGGGAATGATGGATGCAGTGGTGTACGCACGCTCACAGGGGGTATTGAAGGTAGTAGTGCAGGCACACCTGCACACGCCACCAGCAGTGCATCTATGCCTGGTGCAGATTCACCTCTTAGGACACACACAACTCGGGTACTCCCAAATGCAGGTGGTGAAGGCAGTAGTGCACGCACGCTTACAGAAGATATGGGAGGCAGTATTGCAAGAACACATGCACACGCCACTAGCAGTGCGCCTACGCCTGCTGCCACAACAACTCATTCCGCAAATCAGGGTGGTCCAAGGTCCATTGCAAAGAAACCCCCCCCTCCTCCAGATAAGCAACCCCCAATTGGTCAGCAGCCCCAGCCCACGACTAAATCTGTACAGACCAGCGCTGTCTGTCTTCCTTTTGTGCGGGCTTGCATCAAAGCGCACAAAGATGCACCTGACAAGTCCTCTTCGAAATTTGTATGCGACTTGCAGGCGTCTCAGACAAGGATGCATTTGCGCAAGCAAGACCTGAGGTCCCTGGATCTCTTGAACAACACGTCGCCTGCTGTGACAGTAGTAGGATTGGCGGCCATGACGCATGCAATCAGGCATGTAGGCAGTGAAATTTGTTGTCGCCAGACAGCTCCCAACATGCTCCCCCTGGGGTTCCTGGAAACCATTACAGGGGACTTGCTGAAGGCGCAAGCCTGCTTGGAGCGTTTACAGGATCTTCAAATGCTCGGATTGTCAGTGGAGACATGCACACTGTTTGTGGACAAAGAATATTTGCTTTGGGACTATACACCAGACACCAACGGAACCCGCATGAGAGCATTGCCTTCGCGGAAACAGGCACGCGAGCAAAATATGCAGTTGGATGGTCCTGCGCCACCTCCTGTAGAAAACATGCTTGACACAGATGGTCCTGAGGATCTTTCATGGTGCCACGATAGCACATGGCAAAAACATCTGCGCAATTTTGTTATAATGGCACATCGTGTGGACAAGACGCGCATGGTGATACTACAGCGGGAAGGAGTTCATTTTCAGATTGGACGTTCCAATGAATCAAAGGCAGATAAAACCAGATATGACGCTGCTTTGAACGGTCTCTTCACAACGCCCATTCACTTGCTCAAAACCGAGAGTGCCCAAGAACTGATGCTAGCAGAAGTGACAAATGATAAGGAGAGTGTATGTGAATTTGTCCGGATCGATCCAAAGTACGTGAAGCCCAGTGATGTGCTGCAAGAGTTCGAGTCTGCCAATGATCGGATTGATTTTTGTTTCCATGAGCTACTCCCAAAGCATTGGAAGGATCAACCATACAAATCTCAAACATGGGTGCTGCCCATCACACCTGGCACACTTGGCACAGGCCGCTATGGATGCGTGCATATACGTCACCCAGAACCTACCTCTCAGAAACCTTGGCCACCCTATCGTGTGGTGTATTTCGGACCTCAAGTGCCATTCACGCGGGAAGACGGCGTGGATTTCCAGGGGCCTCAGGAATCCTTTACCTTTCCATACGAGTATATGGATGAGCGAAATGAAGAATCTGTCGCAGGTGCTTCACGGGGCAAAGCCTCAAAGAAGAATATCCCAACACGCATCGGAAGTCAGGCCAGACGCGAGCACCCAAACAAGGGTGCTCGCATCATCATAACGACTGCACCTCGAGCAGATAAGCATGCTGGAGTCTCCATGCCATGTCCCACGAATGTTGCTTTGCTGTTACGTTTGTTTTGTCAGCAACTGCACATGTTCCAGCAGAAACATCCCACGCGTGTGATTCTGCAGAGGCATTGGCAGGGCGTTCAGACAACACACAATCACTCCCTTCAAGAACTTTCAAAATTGCCAGCAGGAGATGATCAACGTGCACGTGTCGCTGCTCTCTTTGCTCTCAAGGACCCGCAATTCACAGTTATCAGAGACTTCCTATACTACTGTGACTTTGGACTCCTAGTAGACCCGTTGAATCTATTGAAAGCAAACAAACAGCCAGCCTCCTATGTTAACGCTACTACATCAAGCATTGTTTCCAAGCAAGACTCGTGGCTTCTGCTTCTACATCACTTCGTGGCCATTCTGACTACTTCCTTTTCGATAGGACCAATCATGTGTCTTATGGACGAGAAACCCTGGCTGAAACGTATAGTAGAATCAGTGGTCTGGCTGCGTAATTACAAAGACAGAGAGAACGGCAAATTTGCTAACATTTTGCAGAATTATATTCTTTCTGGAGCCTTTAAGGAATCGAGTACCGTCTACACATCACCAGGGTTGTATGTTCCAGTGGACATTACGGCCGTGTGCACACCTGATTTTTTTCGAGACGTGGGCTGCGCCATCTGCCCACGGTGTGGTGACGAGGTGAATAAATTAACTACAATTGACACTGTCAACGTGGAGGGAGCAGCCATGGGCCCGGCAGTCTTGCTCGGAGTGCAGTCTGTATGTGTATCATGTCGAGAAGGCCTGCTGTGCGAGTGCGATGGGAGCAGTACGTGCCAGCATTGCGCTGGAAATCAGGCACCAACCTTTGGCAATGATCCAGCCGCTTTCGGAGACTGCGCTTTCGAGTTGCTGAGTGGAAGTCTTGTGACCTGCCAAGACCACACAATGGCTGGCGTGTTCAGGCATCTTCTGTTGGGTGAACCCGAAGTTGGACCTGGGATGATGGCAGCTGGTGGCATGCGCACAGTGGCTCTGCCGCTGGGCAGGCCCCAGAAAGATGCCATGCTAGACGTAACTCCAGACGTGCTGGCCCTGTTCTGTGTCAGAGACAATGGTTCTGGCATGTTGCGTGTCTTGCTCGCCATGTACCTCGCTCGTGGAAATGTAGATAGGCAACGTGTATGGCAGAAATTGAACCGTGAACGTGCGTGTTTGGAGCCCCAGGATAATATGCCAGAGACGTTTAAGGAATTTCTGCAAGTCCTGACAGTGCCATATCGTCTTTGCCAACCTGGTGAGCACGCCTTCAACATCAACGAGACGCTGTTGCACGCCATGACCTTGATGCTTCAGTCTGTTCTGGATTCCCGCTTCACTGAAGAGAGGAGGCTACTCGTCACCATACAGCTGATAACTCGCCCACACTCCATTGATTGTGATGCGTGCCAGCAAGCATTACACAGTGTTGGAGACGCGAATGGGTCTGTTTTTGGGTGTGGATGTCTGCGTGGTGCAACGATATGTGAGGAGAACATCCAACTGCTCATGCCACATCTTTCTGTTGGCGCAGTCATAGCTGATCTGCAAGGACTAAAGCTCACTGAAGACGCAGTCAAACTCTCAGCCATTTTCGTGGTATTGCTCTTTGAAGACGCGCGTATTCATTATCAAGGGGTGGAATGGCAGTCTCCAGGGGACGGCAACAATCGCCATGAATGGCGTCTCGTGGGATCATCTCCCTGGAAGAAGTTGCCAGCGTGGCTCCAATCATTTTTAGAGATCCGAAATGCCTTTGACTATGTCCATGACTCAGGCATTATGTTACAGAGTCCTTCTATAGAAGAACATATCACCGCCTTGTCTCAACTGATGTGTTCACATGAGTATATTCGAGTCCGTACGTTCAGCCTTGACTCGTCATGCTCCTTCACCAGTGTCCAGTCCACCTCAGTTCGCGTGTTTAACTCCTTTGTGATGGCACCGTTGTTGTGCCTTGGTGTACTGCCAGGCCACATAGACAGCAGTCTTGGATACGTGTCGTCTATGGAGAGTCCAGAGGGCACGCACATGTCTGATGAGGATGGCAAATTACGCAGCGCACCGTCTATTGTACAGTACTTCACGCGACTTGTGCAACAAGAGCTGCGCAATGTGTTGGACTTGCTGGGGGCTGTGCCCGCATCTAAGGCATCCTCAACCGGCTGTACAACATCATGGCGCGACATGATGTCGAAGAACGGTGGGAACCTAATTGAAGCAGTTCTTCGATATTGCAAGTTGGATTCAAATGTCAATTCACCAGTTGCATCCGCAGGCGCTGCGGAGCCTGCACAACAGTCTCTGGGACAAGAGTACCCCGAGGTGTGGTGGTCAGTGTGGGCGTATGTTACGTGCACAGAGGTGCTTGTGTTGCATGACTTGCCTGGAGATTGGGATGCGGAGTCCTCGTCAGATATACCGTTCACACGATACATCCCGCTTGATAAAGAGTCTCGCAGGCAACAGGTGGGTCATGGATGGCGATGGATCAGGTGGAAAAGAGACATGGGCCCACTGAATCAGCATGCAGAACTCAAGATTCCCATTTTGATACAGGCTCTGAAAGCGCATGGGGACAGTGCTGGTATCTGTGTTATTGAAAAGGGGCAAGGGGCTGAAATGTGTTGCGTACCATTTCTCAGCTTTGTGACAGTCGGACGGTGTAAATGGATACCAGCTGAGCCAGTCCCACGGACAGTGGCTGAAATGCTGGCCAAAGTGGAGAAGCGCATGGATGACCCATCACAATATGACATCCTTGATGTGAACGATCTGATTTGCAAATGTCTGTTGCCTCCTGTGGTGATCAGCGTTGTTGGTCTGCAACTGAGTGGTGTAAAGGCATTGCTGACACCACGGATACTCAGAGAGTTTGGTGATCCAACTGCTGAGGCAGGCACAAGCGCAGCTAGGTGGCAGGAACTTCTGGTTAAAGCGAACATACCTGTTGATGCAAAATCACTATCCATCTTTGTAGACTCAGTGAAGACAGCACATACCTCTCAACATAACGTTGGCAACGCCACTGCGAACGGTTGCGTGATGGTAGAGGAAGTTGGCGACCTTGACCAGCAGGGCGCAAGGTTTGTAGCTGGGCTGTTGCACACTGCTGCAACTGCTCTGGTTCCTGAGCCCTCTGCGTAAAAGGTGAGAGATCACAATTTCACCCAGGTGCAGTGTTGTGTTCATGCTGATCCAAAGGCCCGCATTCACAGACTCCTAGTTCTGACATGCCAAGTGGCAGTGAATATCAACTGACAGTCTCCGTTGTCTGTTGAATCGTGCAGATCATTCCAAGTGGGCAGGGCTGCGCACTTGACATCATGGACAGATTTGCCGTTGCCTCATCATCCGTGACATCAATATTGTGTACTTACATGTATATACTTACATGTTAGATATACATATATGTACATCCATTCATACTTAGTTTGTACATATTTATTTACGTATACACGTATAGACATACACAGAGCCCTGTAATGTTGTGTCCACTGCTACATGCACAAGTTGGTGTTGTTTTTACTACTTCATAAGAAATGATCTACTAGCTTTGTGTGTCAGCTCTACATATGTATATATGTAGATGTATATGTACATGTCTATACATATGTATATATATAAATATATGTATATAAATATGCATATATATCTATATGTACATATATTCAAACTATTGTTGTGTACATATGTGCATATGTAAATATATATATATGTATACATATATATATATATATATACATACAACCGCCGTTTTCTGGGGCCTGATGCCCTCGCGACCGTGATCATTTATATACATGTGAGCATACCACCATCAGCATGGTCGATGGGGAGTAGAAATGCGGAGAATTGGGTGGATACACTTACTGCGCAAGCACGCACACGTCACAAGGTGTCATCGTCGGAGCTGCGAGCATGAGCGATAAAGCGCCTACGAACAAGATCTGCCGCCGTGCGCCACTGGCGTGACTTTGGCCTAAAGCGCCTACGAACGAGATCTTGTCACGAATGAGAGAGTTTAGTTTCGAAGTTTAGATCCTAACAAAACATTTGAAGATTCTTTTTTTCTCCCTCGCGTTCATCGAACAACATAAGAGGCTATCGAGGATCCGAGGTGAGCTTGTCGAGTTTCAGAGCATTAAAGTGTCGCATGTATGTCAAAGCCAGCCTCATCATATTCAACAGAGGGGGTGGCGACGGAAGCAGTATTAACAGAGGTGGCGCGCGGCGGCAAAGTAGTAGGTAGAAGTGGAGCAATCTCGTGTATGGTAGGTGCGACTAAGTTATCATCGCGCATATGCAGTGACGAGTTGGCGTCTTGGTTCAAATCATTCGTATCCAAGATATGCGAACTCGTCACTGCATATGCGCGATGATAACTTAGTCGCACGCTTTATCGCTACACGAAATACTGAGAATTGGGCTATCCGAGTACAATTGTGCCCACACCCACAGCAGCATAATGGTTACTATTATTACAGTCCAATGATTTCAACCGTCTGGTGGTACGCTAATTTTCGGATGAATGGTGCGCACAGTCCTTTGTGCCATCTCTTCTGCCCCAAGACACTGGTATGTTACATCAGACACACCTCACATTCGAAAGGTTTGAGTGATTAGAACGTGGGATCAGAGTCTAGGGTTTCAGGTCCAGGGTTTAGGGTTTAGGGTTTAGGGTTTAGGGTTTAGGGTTTGGGGTTTAAGGTTTAGGGTTTAGGGTTTAAGGTTTAGGGTTTAGGGTTTAGGGTTTAGGGTGTAGGGTTTAGGGCTTAGGGTTTAGGGTTTAGGGTTTAGGGTTTAGGGTTTAGGGTTTAGGGTTTAGGGTTTAGGGTTTAGGGTTTAGGGTTTAGGGTTTAGGGTTTAGGATTTAGGGTTTAGGGTTACCCTAAACCCTAAACCCTAAACCCTAAACCCTAAACCCTAAACCCTAAACCCTAAAGGGTTTAGGGTTTAGGGTTTAGGGTTTAGGGTGTAGGGTTTAGGGCTTAGGGTTTAGGGTTTAGGGTTTAGGGTTTAGGGTTTAGGGTAACCCTAAACCCTAAATCCTAAACCCTAAACCCTAAACCCTAAACCCTAAACCCTAAACCCTAAACCCTAAGCCCTAAACCCTACACCCTAAACCCTAAACCCTAAACCCTAAACCTTAAACCCTAAACCCTAAACCTTAAAC